>Ga0070704_100000038_pt1 | contig 43425 bp, 51 predicted proteins | sample KBSK5252metaG_FD_65467 | JGI IMG/M metagenome (GOLD analysis project Ga0070704, IMG submission 65467) | Corn, switchgrass and miscanthus rhizosphere microbial communities from Kellogg Biological Station, Michigan, USA - KBS K5-25-2 metaG | ecosystem: Host-associated > Plants > Roots >...
TAAAATACAAAACGCCCCAGCGGGGCGTTTTGTGCTTCTACACAAGAATATTTTTGTAAACACTCATGTTGATTTTCGATTCTGCGAAATTAAAAACCAACACTAATGTTTACTTAAGCCAAACTTAAAACAATTTCATTGTGTTTATTAAATACGGTCGCACGATATTGCTTCTTGATTTTCTTTTGCCAAATCTTCGCGCAAGCCTTATTCTCTTTGCGTATTCCAATCTTTCTTTGAAAGATTTTTCCTTAGTTTTCTTGCGTACCAGGTCAGAAAGAATAACGGTGGCAAGCACTTTCTTTTCATGTATACGCAGCCCTCGATGTAAACGTAAGGCCTCAGCGATTGCTCCATTAATCCATCCTTCAACGAGGTTGGTGGTATTCGGTGAGCCTGGGTGCAGAAGAAAGGAAAACAAATACGGGAGTGCTCGCCGTATTATAAGCCTGGCGCTCCGCATTCGCGGATACACAAACTGTTTCCGAATATCTTTCGCCAATAACGCCATTTCATATTTTTGTTCCCAGTCTCTGTATGAGCGTATCCATAGATCGCGACCTTCAATGGTTTTAGCGTTCTTTAGTGTGTAAAGAATATTTAATAAATCTCTGCCGATTTTTTCTCTTGGTTGTCTTCCGATAAATTGGATTGCAAACGCAACGAGATGAAATTGGCAGCGTTGAATCGAAACGTTTGGCCAGAGCATTCGTGCAGCGGCAAACAGTCCTTTCTGGCCATCCATGATAATAATCTCAGGTTCGGTGAAGGAGGATAGAAATGTAACCCATGATTTGTAAGATTCGTATGGTGCGAATTTCCAATATATTTTATCGGATTCATCAACAGCTATTAATGCACAGAGCGTGTGTCCATGAATGTATGTTCCATCAACGATAAGTATGCGAGTTTTGATAAGGTCAGGAATATGAGGCTCTTTACCTGCGACTTCCATCACTTGATGAAATCTTTTCCATAAAGCCTGTCGGGTAACATGAGAACGAAAAGCTATCTCACTGAGACTTTCTTTTCCGCCAAGCCATTTCTTAATTTGCTTTACCGTCTGGCGAATTTCTACATCGTCTCGTTGGGGAGTGGCCGTCTTTTTGCACTGTAAACAAAAAAATCGAGGTTTACCTTGCTTGGTTTGCCCCCATTTTTGCATGAGTGTTCCGCAAGTCCGACAATGTAATTTCATTAAGCTTAATTATACAACACATAAAGCTGTACGTCAATTAACACCTAGACATCCATTCTCTCTTTATATAGAAACTTTTTTATTATTTAAAATAATTTTATTCTTGAAGCATCCTAACAGTTCTCTTTTTTCAATGTCATGACCTTCTTTTAAAATATATTTAGCATAATTCTGTATATCTATCTCTTCAATCTCAACTTTTGTGTTAATCCCCAGAATACTTCTCTGAAATTTCTTTAACCTATTCACTTCTTCCTTTATCTTTTCCGTTATGCCAATCTTGTCTATGTCAATTTTATCCATTAGACTCTCAAATTGTTTGATGAGTTCCTTTTCTTCTATATATCCACACTTACACTGCTTGTCCTTAAATTTCGTGCAGCCATAGTACACATATCTATGCACATTTCCGTTTTTCTGCTTCTTAAATTTTTCATCAGCACATATACCTGATCCACATAACCCACAGGTCATGAGTCTAGTGAAAGCAAATTCTTTGTTTTCAACTCTTGTAAACTGACTTTTAACTTGTTGTTGCACTTGATCAAATAGTTCTTTGGTAATTATTGGCTCATGTTTACCGGTATACCAGTTATTACTTTTTACTGGATATTCGAATACTCCGTAATAAAACGGATTCTGTAGAATTTGATAAATATTACCTAAAGTTAAACCTTTGTGACCGGTTACACTTTTAAAATTTATTTCAAACTTTAACCAATGAAATATTTTCCTACCGCTCCATTTTTCATAGGCAGCTTTTTCGAACATTTTCTTTACGATTGGTGCTCGTTCTATATCAATAATAACCTCACACTTTTTATCTACTCTCTTCTGATTCAAATATCCGAGAACTGCTGGCCCAGGTCGGAGTCCCATTTCACATCTTGTTCTTAACCCTCGTTTTACATTGATACTTTTGTTGTCATTCTCTAACTTTGCTTGCGAACAAAGAATCATTAGTAGAAACTTTTCATTCGGAGAGTTTATAAAAGTTTGACTGTAAGTTTTTATTTCGATTAACTTTTTTTCGTCCATCAAGTCAACGACATTCCCTAAATCACCCGCATTACGTGAAATCCTTGATGCATCCCAGGCTAACAAGCCACTAAATCTTCCTATTTTAACATCTTCCAAAATTTCTTTAAAAACCGGTCGTTGTCCGGAATCTTTAGCTGAGTGTGATTCTCTTCTAATATCGACGACTTCAAGTCCTTCTCTTTCGGCAAGCGTTAACATCTCTTTGACTTGCGATTCGATTGATAAAATTTGGCGCTCTTCCGATTCGGTGCTCTTGCGTGCATAAAGTACATACTTAATTTTTATAGTTGGAACAATAGCCATACTACCTATTAATCCAACTGGTGCTTGTGTTTCCATACTTTAATGATGTCAGAGAACTAAGTCTTTGCTAAGCTCTAATCGTTGGCAACGTGTTGGTAACTTTCCTCTGTGATTTTAAAGGTCTGCGATAGAATGGGCTTGGAATAATAGGGTTAAAAATGCTATTATTTCATTACAAATTAATAGGCGCCTAACCCTTTTATTTATAAAAGATATGGCATTAAATCCTTCCCAGTAAAGAACTCCTCGTCAGAGTACCTGGGAAGGTCATATCTGGAAACAGATGTGGATCACCGCAAGGTGGTCGCTGACGGGGAGCTTTTTGTTTCCCGCCAGAATAAATCCTTCCCAGGTTTATGAATATAGTAAAAAATGTAAGTGATTCGTATAAAAAGAGTCCAGTTAAGTTTATAGCTCTAGCGTTACTTGTTTTGATTGGTTTGATATTCGCGTGGCGAATAGTTCTTCCGTTAGCAATCGTAGTATTCTTCTGGAAGAAATTTAAGAAAGAGGAAGAAAGCCATAAAGGCACAAAAAAGAAGTGTCCTCATTGTAAGACAGAAATAGATTGGGAAGCTTCTCGATGTCCCAACTGTCATGGAAAAGTTTATGTTTGGGATTCTGGAAAGAAAATGCTAGTTGTCATAGTAGTACTTTTATTCCTCATAGGAATTTTTAATATTAGCTCATCTACTCCTAGTACCTCTACTACTTCAACTTCTACACCAGTAGTAAATACACCTTCTCCAGAGCAAGCAAGAAAAGATAGAGAAATAATGTCTATTGTGTTTGCTAAAGAAACTATAAAAAAGATTTTAAAATCACCGTCAACGGCAGAGTTTGTTGACGTGAAGGCGTATGAACTTTCTAACTTGAAAGATGTTTGGGCTGTAAATGGCTATGTTGATAGCCAAAATAGTTTTGGGGCAATGATTCGAAATCAATGGGAAGTTCAGTTAGATTATCGAGATGGAAAAGGTGGAACGGTAAAAAGCATCCTGTTTGATGGAGAAAAGATACTTTAAAAACTAAAAATCAACATATGAAAAAGAAAATTTTATATATCCTTGGTGGGTTAGTTGCTCTCTTTGTTGTCATTGGAATTTTTGGACCCGAGCCAGAAAAAGGTGCGATACAAAATACAGATCAGGACATACCTATTGTTGCCACAAATAGCGAAATAGAAAATGGCGATCCAGTAGTTAGTGAAACAAGCTCTACTTCTCAAGTATTAAAAACAACAGAAACAAAAACAACTACTGACACTAATAGCTATAAATATTATTCTGTCTCAAGCGTTGTCGATGGAGATACGATAAAAATAAATATAGACGGAACGATAACTACTCTACGTTTAATCGGCATGGATACTCCAGAGACTATTGATCCAAGAAAACCAGTGCAGTGTTTTGGAAAAGAAGCATCAAATAAAGCAAAAGAATTATTATCAGGTCAAAAAGTAAGAATTGAAAAGGATCCAACCCAAGGAGAATTAGATAAATACGGACGCACCCTTGCGTACGTGTATCGTGAAGATGGTTTGTTTTATAACAAATACATGATTGAGCAAGGCTATGCACACGAGTATACATACAACGCTCCTTACAAGTATCAAGCTGAATTCAAGGCAGCTCAAAAAGACGCCGAGCAAAATTTAAGAGGCTTATGGTCTCCAAATACCTGTAACGGAGATACGACTTCAAGTAGCTCTACGACTCAAACTCCTCCTCCCGCAACTACTACTTCAAGTGGAAAGTACTATACATCTTCCTATTACAGTTCCAAATATTATTACCCAGAATCCTGTGACGGTTGGAAGAGCTTGAGTCCAAGCTATTTAAAATCATTTAATACGCTGCAAGAACTACTCTCAACGTACCCTAGTAGGACGCTCAGTCCGAGTTGCTAAAATTAAGAATTAAACTACAAGTAATACATCCGTGGAACAATAGACGGATTCTCCACTGCCTGCAATATGAGACAGGAGAATGCATCAGCTAAGTCGTCATGCGCTTCCACTCCAAAGTGTACAAGCTGATTAATCAACTCTTCGGCACCTCTCTGTGGAAAAAGAATTTTGCCTGATTTGATCATGTTGGCAGTGAGTACTATTCTTGTCCGCTTGTCTTGATTGCCGGGTCGAGTGGTTTTCACGTTTAAGAGTCCTTCATTTTCCAGTTGTTGCGGTAATGCTCGCTGATAAGCCACATCCTCTACCACTAAAGTTGGATAGTGGTCATAGACCTTGTAATATGTGTTACTAACAACTTTACACATCTCGACGGTTTCTGGGAAGCTCATTCGTCTGTTTACGATTCCCGGCAAAATATATATTTTTGTGTCTTTGCCTTCACCTAGGAGTACAGCCGGAACCATAGCGGTATAATCTGCAGTAGCCTTTTGAGAGATAGCCAAATCGATCCCTATCCTCACTTCTTTGTGTAACGAATATCCCTGCCAATCTGTTAAGTTGTTAGGTATGTCATTGTAGTATTGAATCCACTCTCGATGAATCGCTTGCTCCTCATTCGGAACAATGTTTAACAAATACTCTCGTTCAAAAGCAAAATCATTGCCTGCTTTTCTTTTCTCTGTTTCTACATCTTCCATAGTGGGATACTTGCCGGGCCACAGAATCACCCCACCCTCGATCAGAGGATACTGTTTAAATATTCCATCAATCTTCTTGTCTCCGATATCTCGCTTGATACGCATAAGCAGTGAATCTTCATGCAGTAAATTACCGATAAGGATAAAGCGAGTATTTTTCTGACCGATAGGGATAACTTCACTGGTCCACCATTCATACGTTTTGTTACGACCTTCTCTTGTTTTAACTGAGTCCATGTCTTCTACGTCGTCTCCAATAACGAGATCGGGGCGATGTTGATTGTGCCTGAGACCACGGATACTTTGCTCTGACGAGGCTCCAGTAATGCGGGCATTGAGCTTAGCGAATACTAACGAGAATGATCCCCATTCTTCAGAAATTTCTTTAAATGGGCCGAGGTCATTTTTAAGCAGATTGTTGCCCTCGAGCTGATTGCGAAGATTCATCATATGCTGTTTTGCCTGTACTTGGGTTTTACCAAGCATTAGAACAAATTTCTTCTCTTGTTGACCGAGAATTGCCCATAGCGAATACGCAGTATTCAGAATCGTAGACTTGCTGCTTCCGCGAAAGGCAACCATATACAAGTTGCCAAAACTTTCATTCTGACACAGCTGATACATTTCATCTTGAAAGGCAGCGGTTGGATATTTAATGTAGTGGGGAAAGTAGAATTGGAAAAAATACCAGAAGTCACTCTTGGTAATGGCAATTCTAATTTTCCTGTTTTTTATCATCTGCTCCATTAATTCCGGAGTTATTGTCCTTTGGTAGTTCATGTTCTTTTTGGTTAACGCTAATAATGGTGGCACTTAAGCGGAGAGCTTCACGTACTGTTTTTGCTTCTTCCGGTGTCATTTCTTCTAATTCTTCAGTCGTGATTTCTAGTTTGTTTCTATAATTATTGTTTCGATGTCGAAGCCAGAAACTAATCGCTCGATAATCTTTATCCTTAATCATCGTGAGTAGTTGGCTTTCTGACATATCGTTCACAAAAGACACACCTTCGGCCATAGCCTTCTCCATTTCTTGCGCAAAAGATTTATCTTCCTTCCGCCAGCGGTATACGCTATTCCGAGAGATACCTGTTTTCTCACAGGCAACTTGCACGATTGGCACCTTGGCTAATTCAGCGAAAAAACTATCCTTTAATTTATTTTTCTTCATATATTTGTACTGGATCTAATCCAGTCATCTTTTTATACCTATTAAGTATGACCTGACAGAAAATTGGTTCGTAATCACACATGTAGGCTACTCGACCAAGTTGCTCGCACGCAGACATAATGCTCCCAGATCCGGCCGTTAAGTCGAGAACTACATCACCGGGACGAGTACATCGTAGTAGTACTTTTTCGTGCAGAGAAGGGTTCTTTTGAGTCGGGTGTTCGTACTGATTACTCGGCAATCTTTTTACCGTCAAAATATTAAGCTGACTTAATATTTCTTCTGATACTTTATTGCCGGTAGTAATTCCTTTGTTAATTATTTCATGCAGATCAGTGACTGCTTTCGACAAGAACGGGGACCCAATTGTGCCGTATACACAAAATTCTGTTATCTTGTTAAAAGCTACTTGAGGAGTCGGTGAAAAATTATTCTTAATCCACACCAAGAGACGTTTCGAATCAATTCCCAATTCTTTGTATAGGATCTGGAACAACCATACCCAGCGCTCATCTGACCAGAACAAAACATGAGCATTTTTCTTGGTTACCGATAGCGCATTCTGCATGAGGGTTCTAATGAATGTTCTATATTCTTCAGTTGTTTTGTTGTCCCGAGTGGTGCCGCCATAATTTTTTTGATTGCCCACCCCTTTGTCATACGACAAATTAATATTAAAGGGAGGATCAATGTCGATAAGGTCAGCCTTAACTCCACCCATTAATTTTTCAACCACATCAGTATCTAGGGCACTCCCGCATACCAGGCGGTGCTTCCCGAGAGAAAACATATCTCCAGTTTTAATCTTAGTTTTTCTAGCTACTTTAAATTCTTTATACAAGTTAAAGGAATCATCCTTAATTTCTTTGTCTTTGTCCCAGAATTTTACCAACTGCATTTGATCGAATCCCACGTCAGTCAAAAGTTCAAAGTTAAAAGATTTCAGAGCAGAAAAATCCCATTCGCCGTCGTTATGGTTACTTTCAAGTCCAATTTTTGCTTTCTCATCCTCTGTAAGTTTACGATTCGGCACAAGGACATTCACTTCTGTAATTCCAAGTTGAGTAAGCGCAGTTTTCCTCTGATTACCTGACAAAATAGTATTGTCTATGTCGATTACAATCACACCGTGAAAACCGCGCTGAACGATTCTCTCCTTTAATTTCTCAAGAGCTACTTTTGTTATGGTCCTGGGGTTTTTACTCCAAGGTATTAGATCTTCTACTTTTCTAACCTCCGGATTCCATTTTAATTTTATTTGTTCCATAGATTTTTAATTTATTAATTAATAAGCAAACAAAAACACCCAGACACACATTCATGTCAAATGACATAAATTCGTGTCCGGGCGTTCCGAACGATGCTCTTTTGTCTTTAATTTTAATCTTGAATCCTCAGATGGGCAAAACCGTACCCACACTCTTCACATTTTACTCTTAGCATTGCACCAAACTCAACTTTTATTTTCACAGGCTGACCACGGCTATATTTCAGTAGCTCGTATCCATTTTCTGTATGCTTTGCAAGTGGTATACCGCAATTACACACAAACATTTCTCCAACTTTAACATAGCCGGTGGTCGGCGTGAACTTCTTTTCAGTTGTTACTGTTTCAGAAGACATATTTTACTTCTTATTTTTTACCCAAACCACATCGTCTGGCTTATTTCGTGCTTTGCTTTCAGAAACAATACGTCCAGTTTCAGCATCATGGGGTTGTTCCTTATTCCAGTCGTGCTTTTTATTGTCTTTCATGTTTTTTAAAAAATTAATTTATAAAATCGACCATATTAAAGGAAATTTTTTATCCAACTAGATAATTCTTGAGATAAATTTTGCCAAGCAGAAGCTTGTTTTGTAACTTTTATAACAATAAGTTTATCATTCACATCAATATATCTTTTGATAGCATCCCTAACTCCACTCATATCCAAACTGCTTTTTATCAACCAAACAGATTCCAATGGTTTTGCCCAGTTAGAATAAGTTTTAAGATGATCATGCAGTGTTGAATAATCTTTCCCAGGCTTAATCAAGTCGTATGATATAATGTATGTATCCATAAATTGTTTAATTATTTAGTAATGGCATATCTACAATATGCTAATACTAGTTTAGCAAATTGAAAAGAGCTTGTCAAATCATTTTGAAAAGTATATACTATCAACATGAAAAATGAAGAAAACAAAGGGGATTCTATCGGCTCTCGTATTCGAACTGCCCGCGAAGAAATGAGTTATTCACAGTTGGATTTAGCAAAAAAACTGGGTTTTGAATCAGCAACAGCTATTTCACTAATTGAAAGCGGAGAGCGAAATATAGCAGTTTCTAACCTGGAAAAAATTGCTGAAGTTCTTCATAGAGATATCAAGTTTTTTCTAGGAAAAGATGAAGAGAAGGATGTGGATGTCGAATATGCACTCCGGGCTGATAAAAATCTTTCTAAAAAAGCGAAAGATGCCATTCTTCATTTCATAGAACTAGAAAGAAAATCTAGAAATGGAAAATGATTCTGTAACTCTAGGCCCACGCAAGACGGGAGCAAAAAATCTTGCAAAGAAGTTAATTAAGGATGCGAAAATTACTGAAATTCCGATTTCACTTCAGAAAATTATTGAATACTTACAATTGTCCTATGACCTGTCCGTTCGAAGAGTTGATTTCGGAGTCGAAGTATCGGGACTACTTGTCAAATCTAAATCTGTAGATGAAGAATATTACGCAATAGGATTTAATCAAAACCACCCTTGGTGCCGGCGGCGATTTACTATCGCACATGAGATTGGGCATTTACTTTTTAACCATGTTTGCAAAAGTGGTAGCGAAGCTGATGCAGATAATGAGAGAGAATGTGATATTTTTGCGGGAGAACTTTTGATTCCAACTGCATTTATAAAGAAGGATTTTGCAAAAACCCCCAATGTTCCCGAGCTCTCAAAACTTTATAGAGTAAGCGCAGAAGCATTGAGTATTAAATTGGGTGATGCACACCTTCTACGTTTTTAAGTATTTACAATATTGTGTAATATGGTTTTTAATGAGGCTATAAAAAACTTAAACCAAAACCTCAAAGAAAAACAACCGCCTAATTTTAGCCCCACTTGGATTTACCAAAACGCTCCAAGTGTATACCGCTACATCTGGAAAAATGTCAGAACAGAAACCGACGAGATTGATTGGGACACTGTTACCCACTCTCTCGACAGACCACTTCAGAAACGCTGGGTGCGATACCGCCACAAGAAACCGAGAAAAGAATACGAAAATCTAGACGAGCTGAATTTGGTTTTAAATAAATACAAAGACAAGCTCTACACATTTATAGCTCCTCTGGACGAGAAAGACAGAGAGATACGAAATCGTATTATCATTGCCATGGTCCGTATTGCTCAAAAAGGTAATGTGTTAGCAAGGAATGAACTCGTAAAATGGATCACCTATGTCGTTGAAAGTTGGTTAGAAAAGCACTGGCAAATATTCAAATGGAAGGGCTACCCGGACGAGGTAGAAGACAAGATAAAGAGCTGTATCCGCTGTTATCGCTATACAGGATCCTTTGTGGGCTATCTATTCAAAACCCTAGAATTCTCGGCTAGGGGTAAGCCACCACAATGCTCTACAAATGACTCGCTTTTTGATGGAGAAAAGGAAAGAATTGACTTTATTGTGCAAGAAAGAGAGAGGTATAAATACTCAAGCTATTAAAAGGAAAGTTACACCTTAGTGTAATATTATTGTCTTCTTTTTACACCAGATGTCACTTTTTAAGGTGCTCGAGATGCGTCGTTGTGATATTATAAAATAGATAAAAATAACCTTACGGGGCAATGAACCAAAAGGTTCTAGCTCAAGACGGTCAGCATACTTTAGACAGTTTCAAACTCCGAGGAGTCTAGGATAGTAAGTTAATAAATGAAATTACCCACAAACAACTTAAGTTACCCAGTCAAGCTACAGATCGGAAACAGTTCAGGATCAGGTTTTATTATTGGGTATAATAACCAACTTTATCTAGTCACAGCGAAGCATGTTATATATCAACAAGATCAAATAACAAAGATTTTTCACTTGTTAAATAAAAAAATGAGAATGATTGTCTATCCTGTTGTTTCAGGAAAAGCTTCAACTAAACCGCGTATCTTCGAGTTTAACTTAGAATCATTATTAGCCTTGGGTGACTTAAAAGCTCACGAAAGAGCTGATATAGTAGTTATAAAATTAGCAGTAGTGAAGGAAGAAAATGGCATTATGAATGTAGACTTTCCTACCTCCATAAAAACTATTCAAGAATCTGAAGGTTCAATTGTTAGTTATAATATGGGCGGATCAAGAAGATTTGATGATGTGGAGGTTACGAATGATATATTTATTCTCGGTTACCCAATTTCTCTTAGTACACCTGAAATGAATCAAATAGATTATGATTCTCCTTTGGTCAGGAAAGGTATAATTGCTGGAAAAAATTATTTAAATAAGTCATTAATTCTTGATTGTCCTGTCTATGGCGGGAATAGCGGAGGTCTTGTATTAGAGATGAACGCAACAGGACCGGGTGTTGGGAAGATTCATCTTATTGGAGTAGTAGTTCAGTTTGTACCCTTCGTTGATCAATGGAAAAATGTTCGATTCCCGGAATTATATAATACAAACCTACAAAATTCTGGTTACTCGGTAGCATTACCCGTCGATTACATTTTTGATCTTATAGGAGAAATTCAATCAAGTTAACCTAATCCCAACCATATTAAACTCATTGAAAATCCTTATAGGTAAAGTCATATATTAGCCGAGACCGAGTACAGCAAATTTTTTAAAAAATATGGAAAATAAAAATGCAAAAATCATTATAAAAACAAAAGGTGACCTAAAATTCGTAGACATAGACGGAGTTGATATAGAAAATCATGGTGTTACAAATATTAGCGAAATAAATATGCAGAACAATGGATATAGTAATGAGAAAAGTGGGACAACAAATATTGAAGGGAGATTAAATACGTACAGCCCAATAACTAATAGGGGCACATTTAACATTAAAAAAACAGGCAACGTAAACATCTTTAGAAAAAGTGTACTGGTCGCGGAATCATTTTGGCAATGGGCTTTGAAAAATATTGTGGTAACTCTGTTCGTAGCAGTTCTTGCTGGCCTCATTGTGGTGTATTTCGCACATTGGTTTAATTGGCTAAAATAATTACAACCTCGTGTACAAACACCACCAGCCAGCATAATAAAAATATGTATTTCAAATCAAAAAAGACTTCACTACTAATCCTGGGCATAACATCTATCGTCTGCCCTAGAGCAATGTTTGTGTTTTTCAATGACCCGCAATTTTGATCAATAAAATGGAAAAAATATCAACTTTTATTTTCGACTGCTTTGGGGTTATCTACGATCCTGTAATATATAAATGGTATTATACCAATAGCTCGAAATACGGTTTTACCGATGACGAACTCCCTAATGTTTTAAGAAAATTTGATCTTGGTATTTTGGGCGAAGACGATTTAGTCGATTATCTTTCTAGGTATAAGGGCCTAAATTCTACAAAGGAAAAAATTCTGAATGAGATTGATAGTTACCTTAAAATAGACCAAAATCTCATATATATAATAAAACAGCTGAAGCAAAAAGGTTTTAAAACAATACTTTTATCAAATGGTAACCACCACTTTTTTGAAAGAAAAATTTTTAAAACAAATCCAGAATTTAAAAATCTTTTTGATGAAATAGTAATATCTTCTTTAGTAAATATGGTAAAGCCGGATACTGAAATTTTCTTATACACTCTTAAGCAAGCGAAATCCACTCCACAAGAATCTTTATTTGTAGATGATAACAAGGATAATGTTGATGTGGCTGTATCGTTGGGCATGAAGGGTTTTGTTTATACAGATATTTTATCTTTTGATAACTATATTAAAAGCATAGGTATTGATTTAATTAACTAAATAAGTTTCCATACACGTAGGTAGCATTTCTGCTATAATCTAAAAATGCGGAAAATAATTACAACAAGTTTTATAACATTAGACGGAGTGATGCAAGCTCCGGGAGGTAGGGAGGAGGATACGTCGGGCGGTTTTAAATATGGCGGATGGCAAATGTCTTTTCCTCACGATGAGACTCTGCTCCCAATTCTTTCCGGATACTTTTCTATTCCTTTCGAGCTTCTCTTGGGTAGAGTTACTTATGACATATTTGCCGCATTCTGGCCCACGGCAAAGACGGACCTTGAAGTAGCGAATCCATTTAACAAGACAAAAAAATACGTCGTCTCGCATAAATCTTTCGAGCCTTCGTGGCAGAATTCAAAATGCATTACTGGCGACGTAGTAGCAGAGATTAAGAAACTTAAAGAAATGGATGGTCCGGACTTATGGGTGTGGGGGAGCGGGAACCTAATTCAAACATTGCTCGAACACAATCTGATCGACCAGATGCACCTATGGATTCACCCACTCACAATTGGTACAGGCAAGAAACTTTTCGCACAAGGGACACAGCCCCAAAATTTCAAACTAGTTGATTCAAAAATAGGCCCGACTGGCCTTATCCTCGCCACTTACGAACCCTCCGGTGAACTAAAAGTAGGATAGCATGAAAGAATTTATTATTTTTGGTATTAAACAAGCTCGGGCGGCGATATTTGCTGGCTCTTTCTTTCTGCTCCTTTTAATATCAAATCATATTCCACTTTATGGTCTGGCAAGATACGATTTCCTTTTCTTGGCGGCAGTGGCGATACAGGCAATACTATATTTCTCTAAAATGGAGACTAAAGATGAAGTGAAAGTTATTTTTCTATTTCACATCATCGGTCTTGTCTTGGAACTTTATAAAACAAGTCCTGGCATAGGTTCATGGAGTTATCCTGAACCCGCGATATTTAAAATTGCCACCGTTCCTCTATACAGCGGCTTCATGTATGCAGCCATAGGAAGCTACATCAGCCAAGCGTGGAAAATTTTTAGATTAGAACTTACGAATTACAAGCACTACTTAATAAGTGTTTTTCTCTGTTTATTAATTTACCTTAACTTTTTTACCAATCATTATATTTATGATATTCGACTATTTTTAATAGCAGCAGTTTTTATTTTTTTCTGGAGAACTAGAGTTTATTTTACAGTCACCAATGCTCGTCGCTTTATGCATATGAACTTAGCATTTTTGCTTATTGCTTTCTTCATCTGGATTGCGGAAAATATATCTACTTATCTTGGCGCCTGGCAGTATCCCAATCAAGTCCATACCTGGAATATTGTATCTACAGGCAAAATAACTTCCTGGTTTCTGATGGTTATCATCAGCTTTATTTTAGTTGCGTACCTAAAACACTTCAAGAAAGATATTCTGAAGAAAAGCTCTGTGAATTGATTAATTTGATATATAATTAGGACGTGAAAAAACCATTGAGATATGGAAGGAAACACAGTAGAATAATCTAATGACAAAAAATGCCAAAACAATATTTCTAATCTTGATAATCCTGGTTTTAGGAGGTCTTCTTTACTATTCGAAAAAAGTTGATAAAAGCTCGGACCCAAGTTCAAATAGTTTTTCTCCTCTGGGTTGTTATGTGGCGAGAATCGACAAAGATATTTATACACTTGTTATCGAAGAGGAGAAGGAGGGGAAAGTTTCTGGAAAACTTGCTTATAACAATTTCGAAAAAGACAGTTCTTCTGGCACTTTAGTGGGAAATTATGAGGACGAAGTACTGCTAGGAAATTATTTATTTACCTCTGAAGGTATGGAGTCGGACCGAGAAGTGATATTTAAACGTTCTGGCGAGAACTTTATCCAAGGCTTTGGGCCGGTCAATTCTTTTGGCGGGAAGGAAACTTTTAAGGATATTTCTGAAGTGACATATAATCCATCGCATACATTCACCAAATCTCCAGATTGCCTGGAACACTTTACTGATCGAGCTCAGACTGTATCCTTTGATTACAATTCTTTTTTCGCCGCCAGAGAAGGTGACAAGACTGCCACAGTGGATTGGATACTAAATGGACAACAAAAAGGCTTACTACTCGCAAGTCTTTTCGTTCCCAAGGCTTATCTTCCGAATACTAATTTTTCTGACGCACATCTAACGGTTGGGAGGTCAAGTGACCCGAATGCCATAAATGAATGCACCTCGCACCTGACGGGCAATGAAGAAGACGGAGAGTCTCTGGATGTGGGAGGTTATCCTTTTACTAAATTCACTCTTCACGACGCTGGCGCGGGTAACTTGTGGGAGACAACAAGTTACCGTGGCATAGTAGATGGGGACTGCTACGTAGCTGAATATACTATTCACTCAACAAATATTGCCAACTACGCTGATGATCAAAAGATAAAAGAATTTGATAAATCTAAAATTGAGAATGAACTAGAAAATACAATAAAAAGCATCAAATTTCTGGTAAATAGCGATTGATACCTCTACATAAGTTTACTTTATATTAATTTTGTATTAAAATTAGTTCTTACAAGCCAAATAGTCAATTTGTAATAAATTGGTATTTTAAACGTCTTTACCCATGAAAGCGGATATATCTTATAATTTTGAAAAAACTTATAAGGAAGAATCAGATTCTATATTTCGGTTTTGTTTAGTTCGGGTTTCTGATCGAGACCAGGCGCTGGATATAACCCAGGAGACTTTCACCAGACTGTGGCAGAGCCTTTTGGAAGAGAAAGAAATACTGAACATGCGAGCGTTTCTCTTTACTGTAGCCCATCACCTTATCATTGACTGGTACCGGAAAAAGAAGAGTTTCTCCCTAGATAGCATGATGCATAAAACAGAGAAAAAGGAAGGAGAAGTTGATTATGATCCAGTAGATCCGCGCACAGTAGATGATTTGGGTTTAAAAGCGGAAGCAAGATTTCTGCTAGACAAGATAAATGAATTACCAGAAGCTTCCCGCGATCCAGTATATCTCCGTTTTGTTGAAGGGTTGTCGCCAGGCGAAATTGGAGATATCTTAGGCATATCCTATAACGCTGCATCGGTACGGGTAAACAGAGGACTTGCGGAGCTGCGCAAAAGGACAGGCTATGACCTTAAGGAATAATTAATTAAATTATGGAAGACACAGAACAATTTGGGAAAAAATTAAATATTGGGCGAGATCAGATTAGAAGCATTAAGATGCTTGACGAAGAAAAGACTCAGATTTTAGAGCGTGTCTTAAGTTCTAAATCTAGTAAGCCAATCGAGAGTCCATATCAGAAATATTCTTTCGTATCATTCTTTCGTTATCGTAGCTCGCTCTATTATCTTGCAACCTTTTATTTGGTAGTTCTACTCGGGGGTGGAGCTGTATTTGCTGCAGAAAGAAGTTTGCCAGGGGGCACTTTTTATTCCTTAAAGGTAGGGGTCGTAGAACCTCTGGGCTCAACTTTTATATTTTCTCCTGTAGGTAAAATTAAATACGCAGGGAGTTTAGCCACTAAGCGCATGAGAGAAGCCGAAGTTTTGGCCGATCGAGGTTTACTTGATCAATCCAAGGAAGATAAAATTAATGATCTTTTAGTAACACACAAAGAAGTAGTAAATGAAGCTGCCCAAGAATTTCGTGAAAAGAATTTAGATGGGGTTGAGGATGATCTGATAACTGACTTCCAGGCTTCGATGAATGCTCATGCCAGGATCCTCGAAGTTATAAATGAAGACAATAAAAAAGAAGAGTCCTCCCCAGCAACAGCTACAAAAGAAGCAGAAAATGGTGCTAAAATTTCAGAAGTAGCTAGAGATGCAGGAAGCCAAATGCGAGAAATTCTAGAAAATAAAGACGAAAAGACGGAAGAAAAATATGAACAAAGAAAAGAAGCAGTAAAATATCTCATTGATTTAACTCTAGAAGAGTTAAATATTAGCAAAGATCTTGCGCCCGAAGACCAGCAAACAATTTTAGAAGATGTTGAGCTCCATATAAACTTGGCGCAACAACTTCTCAAAGAAGCTGACGAAGAAATGGGGAAGGGGGATTCAGAAATTGCATACGAAAAGTTACTTGACTCTCAAACTTCTGCCAAAGAAGCAAGCATTCTTGTTAAAAATGGTTTCAAATCAAAAGACGAAAGTCCCAACGAAGAATAATTCACAGATTATCCCCACTCCACACTTGCTTTTAATATAGTTTTAATATACTATTTAAATTAGAAAGGTCGAGTAATTATTAACCAAATAGAATATTGGACCTATTAATCTATTAGGACCTATAATCTACTAAAAATTTTATGATGGATAATAATAGAAACGATCGTTCTGGAAGTGGAATGGATAGTGAAAAGGGACAGAACCAGAGCGACAATCGCGGCGACAGATCCAATGCGGGGTCTGACAGAAGTGATAACAAATAAAATAAAACTACATATAAAACTAAAACAAGCTAAACGACCAAACTAAAAACACCGCTTTCTCTGGCGGTGTTTTTAGTTACGGGAAAAATATTGGGAAGACAATGGTGCTCTAAGTTAGATGTTATAATAGTAAAGTGGAGATAAATCTTAAAATCACTACGAAGGCAGAAGATGCAGGCTATTTTCTTGCCCAGGCTATTCTAAAAGAATTAAAACTCAATAGAAAAGTTTTGTGGTTTCTGCCCGGCGGTTCTTCCATGGCGGTGGCGGTAGAAGCAGCGAAAATTATTTCCGAAAACCCTCACAAGGGCCTCACTGTTACTCTAGGGGATGAGCGTTATGGAAAAGTAGGACACAAAGATTCTAATTGGCAACAATTACAAGATAAGGGATTTGTTTTAAAAGAAGCGAGACTAATACCGGTTTTAACGGGGGAAGATGTTCTGGTGACAACTGAGAAATTTAATACTATACTAACCTCGGAATTCCAAAATGCAGACTTTAAAATAGGACTTTTCGGTATGGGGAGGGATGGACATATTGCAGGAATTTTGCCTGGGAGTGAAGCCGTTAATACAGAGGATCTAGTTTATACTTACGAGACTCCGCAATTTCAACGCATAACTATGACCGAGAAGGCAATAGAAAAGTTAGATGAAGCTGTTGTGTTTGTGCAAGGAGAAGAGAAGTGGGAAGCCTTGGAAAATTTGGAGAAAGATTTAAGTTCTACCCAACAACCCGCTCAGGTTTTAAAAAAAATTCCTTTAGTAACAATATTTACTGATTATAAAAAAATATGAAAATAGCCATTATCGGTTTGGGCAAGATGGGCTCACAAATTGCCAGAAAATTACACGAAGATAAACATGTGGTTATTGCTTATAATAAAACTCCGGAAGCTACGGATCGGATGAAGTCTTTGGGAGTACTTCCCGCCTATACTCGCCCCGAGGTTGTGAAATTGTTTGAGGGGGAACCAGCCATAATTTGGCTTATGATACCAGCAGATTCGGTAGAAGAAGAATTGCAAGAATGGTTAAAAATACTGCCGGACAAAAGTGTACTAATAGATGGGGGCAATTCTGATTTTAGATTAACTCAGAAAAGATCCGCGACGGTTCTCGCTCGGGGGTCCACACTTCTCGACATTGGAACGAGTGGTGGAATATGGGGATATGCAAACGGCTTTTCGATGATGGTCGGTGGCGACAGTGAAGCTTTTAAAAAAATTGAACCCGTACTCCAGAGTTTAGCCAAGCCCTCAGGTGCCTACCAACATTTCGGAGAAAGTGGGTCTGGTCATTACGTAAAAATGGTTCACAATGCTATAGAATATGGAATGATGCAGAGTTTGGCGGAGGGATATAGATTACTCAAAGAGGGTCCATATAAAGGCCTTGATCTAGTGGCCGCAGGAGAAGTATGGCAGCACCGAAGTGTTATAAATTCATGGCTTAATGAACTTATTGTAAATGCTCTTAAAGAAAACATAACGCTCGAAGGAGTTCTGGGTAAGGTTCCAGAGTCCGGAGAGACACGTTTTGCCCTGGAGGTGGCAAAAGAATTTAATATCGAAACTCCAGCAATTCAGGCTGCCTTCGATGTTCGTAGCGCATCTCAAAAGGGGAATATAAATTTTGCCACTAAGTTACTTTCTCTTATGCGGAATGCTTTTGGTGGACACACCATAAATCAAGAAAAATGAAAAATGAATCACCTACGATATTGGTTATTTTTGGGATCACCGGAGATCTAGCCAGAAGATATCTCCTGCCTGCTATTGATGCTATTGGCCAAGCCCAAATGTTGCCACAGAAATTTAAAATTGTCGGTATCACTCGGCAGAAAGATTCCCAGTTTTACCAAATGGACACGGAGAAAATTGAGGACTATCAAGGACTTGATAAATATTTGGAAGAAATAGAAAAAAGTTTTGGTATTCCAGCGCAGCGCGTTTTTTATCTGTCTGTGCCGCCGGAAGCTTCTAAATCAATCATAGAACTTTTGGGGCAGTCCGGCCTTTCAAAAAAAGGGGAGTCGAAATTACTACTAGAAAAGCCCTTCGGAACTAATTTAGAAAATGCGGGAGACTTAGCGAGGCATATTGATAAATATTTTTCTCCCGAGCAGGTGTATAGAGTGGACCATTACATGGCCAAGGAAACAGCTCAGAATATTATTGTGTTTCGCAGTGGCAATTCTCTATTTAAAAAGACATGGAATAAGGATTTTATTAAAAGTATTGAAATCATTGCCAGTGAGGCCATAGACATAGAGGGGCGGGCTAACTTTTATGAACAGACGGGAGCGCTCCGCGACTATGTACAGAGTCATCTCCTGCAGTTAGCGGCTTTAACTTTGATGGAACTACCAGAGGATCTAAATGATGTTCCTAAACTTCGAGAAAAAGCATTAAAAAATTTAAACATTGTATGTGACATCACCCAAAAGGAATGTGTAAAGCGAGGTCAATACGAAGGCTACAGGAATGAAGTGAAAAATCCGAACAGTTTAGTCGAAACTTTTGTATCTGTGAATCTTCACTCAAATGATCCTAATTGGAGCGGGGTACCGATAACTTTGGTTACCGGGAAAGCCTTAGAGAAAAGATTTACAGAAATTAAAATTAGATACAAAAGAGATAAGGAAAACGAGTCAAATGAATTAATCCTTCGCATTCAGCCTGATGCGGGAATAGAATTTAGCATTTGGACAAAAGTTCCAGGCTATGAGAGAAAAATTACTCCTCATTATCTAAGTTTCAAGCTCAAAGATCATTACAGTGTTCTGCCCGAAGCTTATGAACAAGTTTTATATGATGCAATAAACGGAGAACATAGTCTGTTTACTGGAAGTGGTGAAATACTAGAGACGTGGAGAATACTCGATGCCGTGCAGGAGACTTGGAAGAATCAAAAAGATGACTTAGTCATCTATAAAAAGGGTAGTACGTTGTATGAAGTTATGAATATGTGACGTTCTGTCGGAATTTGGCACATAGCAATTCAAATCTTTTTTAAAAAAGTGGATAACCCTCTTGATTTTTAATATTTCTTTAATATAATGAAAATATAGGGTCGACATTAGAAGTCTTAACAAAATTAAAATTAATAAATAGATTTTAATTCAAAAACCATGCCATCAAGAAGAAGAAATCAAAGTTCAACAAGTAGACGAGGAAGGGGACGAGGGCGAGGAAGAAGTAGTGATTATTAAAAACTGAATATGAAAAAGATTAATAACTAAGCAAAAGCAGTGCCCGGGGCGCTGTTTTTGCTTCATCTATAGTAATGCTATAATCAAAATATGAGCAAAGGATTGCACAAATTGCCAAGGAAATACAAAATAGTCGGAATAATAGTTATTCTTCTTGTTTTGTATTTAATTTTTAATGCTAAAAATAAGCCTGAAACTTTTACAAACACTGAATCTCCGCAAAATAAAAATGAAGAAAAGACTCCACTGTCAATTTCAATCACAGGGAAGGAAATAAAAGAAGAAAATTTCATAGCAACATATCCAGTAATATCAGGTTCGGGTCTCTTAGTAGAAGAAGCTAATAAGTATGTAACTAAAACAATAGAAGCTTTTAAAGTAGAGGCCAATAAAGATGTGCCCGGAATTCGCGAGAAATTTAAAGAAGACATCCAGTATGAAATAGAAATACAGGCGCAAGAAGTAGAAGGTACCCAAACCCGTTCAATAATAATAAGTACCTCTACTTATACTGGTGGGGCAAATACCAATCAAGTTTATAAAGTTATAACGGCGAGTCATGAGCCTGAAAGCATCTTATTCTTATCAGACCTTGTAAAAAAAGAAAATCAATCAGCGTTTACTCAATTAGTAAAGAAAGAATTAAAAAACAAAGGAGAGGATGTGTTTGCGGAGGAGGTTGACGACCTACAGTTTAATTCTTTTACCAACTGGTCACTCGACAATAAAAATTTAACTATATATTTTGATAAATACCAGATTGCCCCGGGAGCCTTGGGGCCAGTGGCCTTTCCTCTATCTTTAATCAAAGTCAAAAATCTTTTAAATCCAGAGTTTATTTAGAGGAGAATGAAACAAGAAAATATTGAAATATTGAACAATTTTGGAATCGAAAATATTCCAGATCTTGACGTTGCCGTTCTCGGCGCCCTGGAACTTTTTGCTAGTATAAATATTCCAACAATTGAACTCCAGTATAAGCGTCCACTAGTAGTCGGGTCCGGCAATGCCCTGGCTACCGGGAAAATTATTTTCCGGGATTTTGGGGCGGTTTTCGCATCCGAGAGTGACTTCGAAGAAAAATTAGAAAAAATTGAAGGAATAGATGGATTGGTCATAATCTCTTCTTCTGGAGGCAAGCACGCCCCAATCATTGCTAAAACGGGCAAAAAACACAAAAAGAAGCTTACTCTTATAACCAATACGCCGAACTCTTCGGCAAAGGCGCACCTTGATCCTCTAGGCGGCGATCTGGAGTATATATTTCCGAAAAACCGTGAACCATATTCTTACAATACTTCTACATATTTGAGCATGATCCTTGCGCACACCAAGGAATCTCCTAAGGAAATATATGATTTTATTAAAAATGAAATAAACCAAATTGATTTTTCTAAATTAGGTAATTATAATAAATTTTTTCTAATTATCCCACCCCAATTTTCTGGTATTATTAGAATGCTCCAATTGAAATTTACCGAACTTTTCGGGCGGAACATTGCCTACAGCATTGAGACCTCGGAATACATTAAACACACGACTACTGTCGCGCCCGCTCGGGAATTATTCATAAGTTTCGGAGAACCCAACCGGCTGTGGGGGGAGCCGAATGATAGGATTTTTGTTCCACTGCCGGAGGGTGCTGATTACGGAGCAATGATGGCGGTAGGATATATAGTTATGGGAGAAATACAGAAGAGGCACCCTCCTTATTTTAAAGAAAATATAGTTAAATACTTAGAAAAAGCTTCCAAAATATTTTCTCACGAAATAAAACCGATATTGGAATAATAATGCTATAATCATTAGCAATGGATAAAAGGTTTTGGACTTTTTTAATAATTTTGGCATTTAGTGCCTTTTTATTTTTGAACGCTTTGGGGCTTTTGGGTAGTGTTACTCACTACGATAAAGCAAATCCCCTAGAGGCTATTACAAAAATAAAAGAAAAAATAGTTAAACGCAACATCTCACCTCTCGATACAGTGGCCTATGATAAGAAGATAAATGAATTAGCCAACAACCCTATTGCGCCCGCACCCAAACTCGACCCGAATGGTAAAGAAATTCCACTTCCGCCCCCTAAGCCCAACATTTGGCCTGTAAAAACGGCTTATCCAAATGCGGGCGCTATCTTGCCGTTCTCTCGCATCATAGCTTATTATGGAAATTTGTATTCAACCAAAATGGGGGTTCTGGGTCAGTACCCAGAAGAGCAGATGCTTGCGAAACTAGAAGCTGAGTCAAAAAAATGGGAAGCCGCGGATCCTAGTACGCCAGTTGTGCCAGCACTTCACTACATCGCAGTGGTTGCCCAAGGAACCGCCGGAGCTGGAGGAAAATATATATTTCGAATGCCTGACACACAAATTCAAAAAGTTTTGGCCATGGCGGAGAAAATAGGTGGAATTGTTTTCCTGGACATTCAGGTGGGGCTGTCTAATGTGGAAACAGAAATTCCACTGCTTGAAAAATACTTAAAATTGCCAAATGTGCACTTGGGTATTGATCCTGAGTTTTCAATGAAGACTGGAGTGAAACCGGGAAAAGTTATAGGAACGCTTGACGCGAAGGATATAAATTTCGCCACCGAATTCTTGGCCAAGGTGGTGAAAGAAAATAATTTAACGCCGAAAGTTTTAGTAATTCATCGATTTACTAGAAACATGGTCACTAATTACAAACAAATAAAAATTGTGCCCGAAGTCCAGTTTGTGATGGATATGGACGGTTGGGGATTTGAAGCGAAAAAAATAAATACTTATAAACAAACTATTTATCCTGAACCTGTGCAGTTTACAGGCTTTAAGCTATTTTATAAGAATGACACTCTGACTGATCCCGCCATAATGACTCCCGAAAAAGTCTTAAAACTAACCCCCCGCCCGATTTATATACAGTATCAGTGATTGACTTATTGTATAGGGTGGTATAATAAAATTTATGAAAGGAATGGAAAGTGGTGCGCCAGAAGCGAAACCAGACATCATGGCTTTAATGGAAATCCCAGAAAAACCTTACGCAAAGTATACGCCGGAAGAAATTGAAAAATTGGCAAGAATTGCTTGGGCAATGAAAAACAATCAAATACAAATTCCTTCTGAGTTCCAGCCGAGAATGCAAAGATTTGTCAAAGAAAGTGAGGAATTTTGGGAAGAAATAACGGATCAAGAAAAAAGGTTTCATTAATCGTAATTATAAATAATTAATTAAAAATATATGAAGAAAACTTATATAGTGTTACTTGTTGTCATCGTCGTGGTTTTATTGTTGGTTATACTTGGAAATAATAAAAAAGTTGAAGCTCCAGAAGTAAATGTAGATGTTAATACACCTCTAGATACTGCTACATATCCAGCCGGTAGCCCAGAGGCTGAAAATGCCGGTCCGGACGATACGCTTCCGCCAACTCAGGCGGTGAAAGAGTTTACTGTGGTAGGGAAAAACTTCTCATTTGCTCCTTCTACCTTAACAGTTAAAAAGGGGGATAAAGTAAAAATCACTTTTAGCAATACCGGTGGTTTCCACGACTTTGTCATTGATGAATATAATGTTCGATCGAAGCAGGGGCAATCTCCATTTACTGATGTTCTAGAATTTACAGCTAACAAAGCTGGCAGCTTCGAATACTACTGTTCTGTTGGTACTCACCGTCAGATGGGTATGAAAGGGACGCTTACGGTCACGGAATAGTTAAAAACAAATAGTATTGGTTACTTCTTGCCAAAAATTTTCTAAGTTGGTAAAATTTAATAATGGATACAAATGTAAAAATCTTTCTGGGAGTTATAGGCCTTTTGATTTTAGGTGTGGTTGGTACAGTGGTACTTCGTTCTGGGTCCGTAGCACCTACCAGTCCTGGGCAATATGACCAATTTGCAACTTGTCTAAAAGATAAAGGGGCAGTTTTCTATGGAGCTTTCTGGTGTCCGCATTGTCAGGCCCAAAAGAAAATGTTTGGTACTTCCCAAAAATTATTACCTTATGTTGAATGTTCTACCCCAGACGGTAATGCTCAGACCCAAGTTTGTATAGACAAGAAGATTGCCACTTATCCGACGTGGGAATTTGCCGATGGGTCTAGATTATCAGGCGAAATTCCATTTGAACAATTGGCAGAAAAAACAGCCTGCACATTACCAGGGGGAGGCAACAGTGCACCAGTAAACTCGGGCGCGAGTTCGCCCGCGCAATAACATGAGTATTGAAAGCGCGCATTATATAAATGTAATTTTGGGTATTGGGACTATTCTACTCCAAGTTTTAACCCTTGGTACACTTTTGCTTTTAATTTTTAAGAAAGAAAATAAATTCCTTTCTTTTGTTAAGAAGTATTTTATAGAAATTGGTTTCCTTCTTTCTTTTTCTGGAGTTTTGATATCTTCATTTTACTCTGAAGTTCTCAACTACCTACCTTGTTTTCATTGCTGGATACAGAGAATATTTATGTTCCCTCAAGCTATACTTTTCGGAGTGGCTTGGCTTAAGCGTGACCGGAACGTATTTTGGTACTCGTTACCGCTTACCCTTCTTGGTTTAGCAGATGCGATATATCTAATTTATATTTATTATTTCAATATTAATGCGGCCCCCTGCGATGCTAGCGGGGTATCTTGTGCGGTGCACTATGTATATGAGTTTGGGGGGTATATATCAATTCCATCTATTTCTATCACCGGATTTGTCGCCATGCTTTCCTTGCTCGCTGTTGTATATTTTTACAAAAAAGAGGAGTAATTATTATTAGCCCCGACGTAAAGTCGGGATACCGACCCGAAAGCGTCGGGATTAAATAAAAAATTTTATGGGAAAGGGAAACAACGCTTATAGAAAGGACGTAAAAAAGCCAAAAAAAGCAAAGAAGAAATAATGAATGAGAGCAATATCCAGGTACTAATCATTGATCTAGGCTCTCAGTATACAGAGATTATTAGGCGGAGCTTGCGTTATTTGGGTTTTCATTCGATCATACTTGCGCCGGAAGCTTCACTCCCATGGCTCGGTATAAACAAAGTTAAAGGAATTATTCTCTCCGGTGGTAGTGCTAGTATTTATGATGCCGATGCGCCCAAGATCCCAGACGAGATCTTAAATTTTGGTATTCCAATCTTGGGAATTTGTCTCGGTATGCAGTGGCTTGCCTATGTTAATGATAAAAACTCTATCCAGGCAGTAAAAACAGGTAAATCTTATGGCCCGGTGGAAATAAAATTAGAGCAAAGTAAACTTTTCGCAAATTTGCCGGGGCATATTAACGCCTGGTCTTCGCACGGGGATTCTGTAAAGAATGCGCCGAGAGATTTTAAGATGACAGCTACTTCAAAAAACGGAAGCGTGATCGAGGCGATGGAGTGTGAACCGAAAAAAATCTGGGCAGTGCAGTTTCACCCCGAAGTGGAAGAAACTGAAGACGAAAATATTATTTTAAATAACTTTGTGAGTGGGATTTGTGGATGCGTAAAAGATTATGACAAGCGCGATGTTATAGAAGAAATTCGCAAAAATACTAAACAAGAGCTAGGCACAGGTACTGCTATCATTGGCGTCTCTGGTGGAGTGGACTCCACCACGCTCGCGGCCATACTCGCCCCGACCTTAGGAGAACAACTCAAAGCCTTCATGATCGATACAGGTGGAATGCGCAAGGATGAAATAGAGAGAGTGAAGGATATAGCAGAGAGAGCAGGCATAAAGCTTGAGATAATAGATAAATATAAAAATAAATTTGTTGAGAATATTGGTAAAAGTATCATAGCAGAAGAAAAGCGGGCACATTTCAGAGAAGTTTATGGTGAAGTTTTCAAAGAAGTGGCGAAAAATTATGGTGCCACGCACATGCTCCAGGGAACACTCGCGACTGATCTAATAGAGTCTGGTAAGACTGGCAATTCTGCCCTTATAAAAACGCACCACAATGTGAACCTTGATTTAGGGCTTAAAGAACTCATGCCCTTGTCGGACTTTTTCAAATTCGAAGTGAGAGAGCTCGCGCGCGAAATTGGGTTAGAGGAGCTTGTTTCAGCTCGTCAGCCCTTCCCAGGACCAGGACTTTATTTACGAATAGTAGGTGTGCCGGTGACTCTAGAATTGCTCGAGATGGTTCGCGAAGCCGATCATGAAGTTGCTGAGATTTTAAAGAAACATAATATTTATAACAAAATTTCGCAGACTATCGTAGCGCTCTTCGGCGTAAATACAGTGGGAGTGAAGGGGGATGGAAGAGTCTACGGATATTCTATGGTTGTGCGGACCGTAGAGACGGAGGATTTCATGACGGTCAAAGGTTTCTATCTAAGCAAGGAAGTCTGCGATGAAATAACTAGCACCCTCATACGTCATACTAAGATAGTTCGGGTCTTGTTTGACTGGACAAGTAAACCTCCAGCAACGACTGAATTTGAATAATATAGTATAATAAATATATGTATAAAAATGTAATCTTAGCAGTTCTGGGCGTAGCGGTTCTGGCGGGTATTGGTTTTGTGGTTGCAAAAAATAACCACCCGGATGTTACATTAAACCAAGGTCCTAACGAAAACCAAGCTCCTTCCCAACAAGAAGAAAATAATTACTATTCTCCAGAATTTGGTGACGCGAGACTATTCCATATAGGCCAAGAAGCAGAGAGGCAGTTAACTTATCCGGATGGACTTAAAGTTTTCCTTAAATCCATAGATGATTCGCGTTGCCCGGAAGGTGTTCAGTGTATTTGGGCGGGGGAGTTATCTTACACCTTTACATTGTCAAAAGATGGAAAATCTATTGGGGAAGTCCGACTGGGAACAATGACAGCCAAAACTGCTACAGTGGGCGAATACACTTTTACTCTCAAAGAGGGTAAGAAGGTAGAGGTAATTATCTCGATTGTAAAGAATTAAAATGCTTGATTTTAGCAGTAAAGAGAAAATGCTGCTCAAAAAGTTAAATAATCCAGCAAAGATGCAGGACTTTTTGAATGGCCTTAAATTTAATTTTGAAAACCAAAAAGGACATAAGCGAGAAACGTTGAAATCTCCGATTTTAACCCTGAGAGCACAAAGTGCACACTGTTTCGAGGGGGCACTTTTGGGGGCATATGTTTTATCCTTGCATGGCTATGTGCCTTATATAATGCATTTGAAAAGCATTGCCGGGGATTACGATCATGTAATTACGCCATTTAAGGTCGGTGGTTTATGGGGGGCACTTTCAAAAACAAATCATGCCGTACTAAGGTATCGCGAACCGATCTATAAAAATATTCGCGAACTAGCTATGTCGTATTTCCATGAATATTTTCTAGATAGTGGCACTAAAACCTTGCGCGAATATTCTGCACCGCTTAATTTAAATACTTTCAAAAAAGATTGGATTACCTCGCAAGAAGATCTGTGGTGGCTCGACAAGAAACTTGATAAAATCAAGCACTACAAAATTGTTTCTGGGGCGCAGGCTAAGAAACTCCGTAAAGCTGACAAGATAGAAGTCGAAGCCGGGAAGTTGGTAGAGTTTAGAAAATAGCTTCTAGCAACCTACCAAGCCAACTCTTTTTAGGAGCTTCTGTCTCTATTGGTGGTTCGGGTGGTGTGGGAGGAGTGGGTAAACTTTCTACAACGGCTGCAGTATTTGGGGCCTTAGGGGCTGCTGTGAATTTTTTCGCTACAAGTTTTTTTGCTTGCGTGGAAGTTTTTAGTGGTTTACTAACAATTAGTACTTCTTGCTTAGCAAATTTCTGTATCGTTTGATTCCAAGTTTTGCCGGAGAGGGCAGAAAGAACGTAGGCAGTTTCCCAAATTTTATTATTTATATTTTCATTTTTTACACTACCATCTGTGTCTTGTAGAGTTGCCAGGTAGCTGAGTGGTGTTTCCTTGTCTTTTTTCCAATCTTCGGGTTTTTCACCCAAGCCTATTATCCCTTCGAGTGCCCAGGCAGTTGAAGAGGGACTGTCACCCCAGCCTCCGTTTGTCTTCTGTGTTTCTTTCAAGAAGTTTTTTCCTTTGTCTAGCGCATTTTTAATTGGTTCATTTTGTCTCATGTACGAAAGCAGCTCTAGAGCGGCGCCGGTCATGTCCACTGATTCGTCCCAAGAACCGTTTTCATGCTGTCTTCCTAGGATAAAATTCAAGCTATCAGTAACCATTTTCTCATCCTCAGTGTACCCAGCGTTTAGTAGCACGATAAGAGCAAAAATGTCATCATTGTCTTCTATGACCTCGCCGAATTGTTTGCCATCAAAACCGCTGACAATTTTTGCAATATAATTTTCACCATTTGTGTTATAGGGATTAAGTCCTAAGGACATTAGAGCCATAGCGTGCCTTTCATAGTCAGTGAGGCGAGAGCCCACCGACGGCTTTACTTCTCCTAAGTATTTTATTAGTTTAATTACATTTGGCTGGTAATTGCCGGAAGCGAGAGCGAGTGCTGACCAGTCCGTATATAAATTCTCGCCGAAGGAGCCGTTTTCTAATTGATTTTTAATTAGAAATTCATAGGCTTTACTGGTGTCAAATTTTACGGTGGTGGCGCCGAGAACACTTCCTTCATTTTTAGTTTTGCTTTTCCTGCTGCCACCTCCTCCACCCGAGGAGAGGGCAGAGACTTCTATATCTATACTCTCTGAAGGTACATGCAAGGCTTTGCTTCCAGTCGCGCTTAATGAACCAAGAGCGTTTAAAGTAATAGAGCACGTTCCGTCCACAGTGGTAGTGCAGGATTGCGCGCCTAATGTTACTGTGGCATCCCCGGAAGGCAGCCAAACAGGATTAAAATTTTCAAAACCTATTTCTTCAACAGTAAATATTATAGTACTGCCTACATTCCCAGAGTCTTGCGAAGAGGAGATGCGTAGAGGATACGAGTCGTAGGTTAGGAGTAATTCTTCTCCTCCGTCCAGAATATGCTGATTAAGACCAGTTTGTCCTAAGTTAAGATCGCTGTACCACCCCCAGAATTTTGAAAAATCAGAAGTAGTGCTATATCCGTCAACTTCATCTAGCCAGCCGCTTGGCGCATAGTCCCATGTCCAGGTGTTTGATAATCCTGATTGCTCAATAGCGCATTTACCGTTTACTGTAAGGGGAGCGTCAGCTGCTGGAGATTCAGGGCAAGCTGTTACGGTTGTATCTTCATCGAAAAGAGCCGTATCGCCTGCGTAAATTTTCAAGTGGATACTCACTGGGTCTGGAATAACAGGTTCTACAACTTCACCTTCAGCCTGAACCACTTTATAGGATAATAATATTGCGACTACGAACAAAATCGACAAAACATTTTTAAATTTTTTCATATTTTTCTAATAAGTTAATAACTCTTCATATTTCCAGGAGACGACATCACCCAGACTAATAATATTATTTGAAACACCCACTTCAGCCTTTTTACCATTCACGTAATAAATCCAATTTTCATGTCCGTTACCCTTCACCCCGTTTATCGAATCAATAAATTTACCCATTGCTACATAATATTTGTCCGTGAAATTTATTTTCCCTTCATTTCGCAGCTCTGTCATGAAATTGTAAACACTTGTTTCATTTACACCTTCGTATACTAGGTGACTTACATCTAGGGCCGTTATTTCTTCCTCCGCTTCCACTTTCACCCCTTCAGATTTCTGTGTCGGAACTGATGCTGGGGATTCTACGACTTCTGCTTTAGTTGGCACTTCTCTGATTGAAAAAAATCCAAAAAACAAGACAATCAGGGTTGCAGTGGTTACTAAAATTATAATTTTTACTTTTTGGGACATAAAAAAATTCCGCCTATGAATTAGAGCAGAATGGGGCCTTCTCCGCCAGAGGCGGATCCGCCTTGGGCGGAAAAAAGGGCTTGTCCTGCTCGGGATCCGCCAGTTGGCGGACTTAAAAATGATCGGTATTCGGACTTGTTCCCTCGATTAATCTCGGGACTTACCGTAGCGGCACTGTACTGGAATTTAACCAGTTTCCCCAATCACTTCTTAAAATTTTGAAAGGAACTCATTTAGTATATACTTACATAACAATATGTCAAAAAAGGTTGTGGAAAAGGAAATTAAGCTTACAAAAATAATGGTTTTCGGCACTTTTGACGGTTTACACCCCGGGCATGTTAACTTTTTCAAGCAGGCTAAAAGTCTGGTGAAGCAGGCCTTTTTGATTGTTTCAATAGCCCGGGATAAAAATGTTTTTAAAATAAAAAAAGCGTATCCAAAAATGAACGAGGAAGAAAGAATGAGTCTAGTTAAAGAAAATAAATATGTAGACAAAGCGGTGATGTCGGGAGCCAAAGATCACATACCCCATATAGTAAAAGAGAGGCCGGATATAATTGCGTTAGGATATGATCAGAGTGAGTATGTACAGAACTTAAAAAAAGACCTAAAAAATAAAGGTATTTCAGTGAAAATTGTCCGCCTGAAGCCTTATAAAGAGAAAATTTACAAAAACAGCTTGATCCGAAACAAAAGTTAAATATAATAAAAGTATGGAACAGTTAACAATAGAGAAGATTAAGAAATTTTTTACCAGTAAAAGTTTTATGTACGTTTTCCTTACAAGTTTATTGTCTTTTGTTATTCTTTTAATTTTGACTTTTCTCCTGGTGTGGCATTTCCGGGCTAATGTATTTTCTTATTTTGCCAAAGAATATTTAGCAGTACAGAACAGTATCCCGATAGAAGATAAACTAGCGGGAGAACAGCAGATTTTCTCCCGAGACTCTCTCGTCATCGAAGCCGTGAAGAAAACAAATCCAGCCGTAGTATCGATAGTAATTTCTAAAGAAGTGCCGAAATATGAAACTTATTATGCACCGGACCAAAATTCCAACCCCTTTGGCGATTTATTCCCGGGTTTTAATTTCCCAAGCTTTAATGTGCCGCAATATAGGCAGAATGGTACAGAGAAAAAAGAAATCGGCGGAGGGTCTGGCTTTTTTGTCACTGACGACGGACTCATCGTTACCAACAAGCACGTGGTGGATCAGAAAGATGCAGAATATACCGTCTTTACAAATGACGGCAAGAAAAGCGTGGCTAAAGTATTGGCTACTGACCCAGTGCTAGACATTGCACTGATAAAAATTGATCGACCAGTTGGTGGAAGTTTCCCATACTTATCACTTGGTGATTCTGACAAGCTCGAAGTGGGGGAGAGCGTGATTGCGATCGGGAACGCCCTTGGAGAATTTAGAAACACCGTGTCAGTAGGAGTTGTCTCCGGCCTCGCGCGATCTATTACTGCGGGGGATTCTTCTGGAAAATCAGAACTACTTGATAAAGTAATTCAAACCGATGCGGCAATTAATCCAGGAAACTCTGGAGGGCCGTTGCTCGATCTCTCTGGGAAAGTTATCGGAGTGAATGTGGCTATCGTGCAAGGGTCACAGAATATCGGCTTTGCTTTGCCGATCAACAGTGTAAAAAGCGCTATTGAGTCCGTAAAGAAAACTGGCAAAATCGTGCGGCCATACCTCGGCGTGCGTTACGTGGCAGTCACTCCCGAGATGAAAGAGAAAAATAATTTGTCTGTAGACTACGGAGTGTTGGTGAAAGCGGGTGCCACTCCAAGCGAACTCGCCGTCATCCCGGGCTCTCCGGCTGACAAGGCAGGGATCGTCGAGAACGACATAATACTTGAAGTGGACGGAGTAAAACTCGATGACAAAACCAGCCTCGCCTCCATAATCCGCGAGAAAAACATCGGCCAAGTCGTCACCCTCAAAATCCTCCACCGCGGCGCCGAAAAAACCGTGCAAGTGACGCTCGAAGCGGCGAAGGATAGCTAAATATCACTCTTCCGTATCGTCGAAGACAGATAAACTCCGTAGAGCATTATTGCCGAGAGGATCAAATAAATATAATTAAAGGAGGGAAGAAAAATGAAGAGTAGTACTGCGCAGAGGGGGCCCAAAATATTAGCAGCCGGAGAGGCGCTACGATAAACTCCCACAAATTCTTCATTTTCGGCGTTAATGTGTTTGAAAAAGTATGTGTCACTCATTGATTCGGTGGTAGAAATACCCACTCGACTCAAGAAAAGAAGTAGTGCCCAGATCCACAAAATCTTTTCAGTTTGAAAGTAAATTGAGAAAACAGCAATGGATGCTATAGCAAAACCAAACATCAGGAGCTTTCTCTCGCCAATTTTGTCGGCCAATCTTCCTGTCCATATTGGCATAAATAGAAATGGCAAAAGCATAAACATAAAAATGGCGCTCACTTCTCCCAAGGTGAATCCTAAATGCCGAATAAGGTAAATAGGTGTATATATAAGCATCCAAGAATAGAAAAAATTTACCAGAAAAGAAAACCCGTAACCACGACGCAGATTTTTGTTTTTAAAGAATTTTTTTACAAACGTTACGGTTTTTAATTTGTCATAATTTGGTTCAGGTATTTCTTTTAATTTCCAATATGATACCAGAAGAAAAACTAGCATTGCGAGGAATGCTACGAAATATATGGTTTGATAGGGGAATTTACTTAGGAATGTCAGGATACTTAATTGAGCTCCAATCAAAGCAAGGTGGATAATTGCGAGGTAACTCCCTCGTATTTTCCCTATGCTCGCGTTTTGCGAAGATATTTTTAGAAATTCGTCCAAGGAGAACACTATTAGGGTATTAAAACTAAAACCGAAAATGAAAAGCAGAACTATACCCCAAGGATTCTGTACAAGTGAGACCCCCAGAAAACTTAATGCATCTAAAAATGTGACTAAAAGTAAAAATTTATATCCACCTATTTTTTTAAAAATCGCAGGAGCAATAAGGATTGCCACAATTGAACCGAGAGAACCAAGCGCGTAAACAATTCCGGTCATTCCTTCACCTACAAATGAAGAAAGAAAACTAGAGTTAATGTAAATAGCCAGCCCAAGACCAAATGTGAATATAAAATTCGACAGATATATGATATTTCTTGTTTTATTCATTTAGACGCTCAATATTACTGGGATCACAAGGGGCCTCTTGGCAGTTTTTTGATAGAGAAATTTTGATATATTTTCACCCACGTTTGATTTTATATAATCAAAGTCTATAGGATGCATCTTGGCGGTTGTTTCCTCGATAGATTTCTTGATCATGATTCTCACCTGGCGGAGAAGTTCTTGGTTTTCTTTCAGGTACACGAATCCGCGCGAGATAAGGTCGGGAGACTTTTTAAGTTTACCTGTTTTCTGGTCGAGGAGGGCGATAATCACGAACATGCCATCCTGCGCAAGCATTACCCGGTCGCGCACTACCACATCCTGCACGTCACCGATCGCAAGTCCGTCTACCACCATCATAGAGGCCGGAGCTTTTTCTTTGCGGACTGTTATTCTCTCTCCATTAATAATTTCAGTTATTGTTCCGTTGTCGGGTACCACAATATTTTCTTTCGGAACTTTATTCCTCTCATGTATAATTTGAGCGTGGATGCGAAGCATCGAATGGTTGCCGTAGCCGGGCATAAAGAATTTTGCCCCCACTGTTTTGTTTATCCAGACGAGGTCTTCCTGCCTAGCATGGCCACCTGAGTGTACTTCCGATATACCATAATGAATTAATCTTAGATCGTGCCGGTAAAGATTGTCTTTAAGCTTTTGGATATTCACTTCGTTGCCTGGAATAACCGAAGAAGAGAAAATGACAGTATCCCGAGCATTTAATTTTATATATTTATGATTGTTGATAGCCATTCGCATTAGAGCTGCGAATTCTTCACCCTGAGCGCCGGTAGCAATTATGACGATGCGATCTGGGGGATAGTCATCGATGTTTTGCGCTTCGACAAAAGTGTCGGGTTTCGGTTTTAACAGTCCTGCCAATTTAGCTATCTCAATGTTGGTTTTCATGCTTCTGCCTTCCACAACGATTTTCTTGTTATATTTTTCACAGATCTCAACAATTTTTATCATGCGCTCAAATTGTGAAGCAAAAGTGCCGATGATAAGGCGACCCTTGATGGTTCTAATCAATTCTTCTATATTTTTCTGAACCTCCTTTTCTTCTATAGAGAATCCAGGTACCTCCGCGTTCGTAGAGTCAGCTATCAAAAGCAAGTTATTTTCCTTTCCTAGATTTTGCCATTTTTTCTCTTCTTTAGGTGTAGGCTTGCCTCCTTCGTGTTCTAGTTTTAGGTCACCCGAGACAACCACGTTACCATAAGGAGTTCCAATTACCACCGCCATTGAGTCTGGTATGGAATGAAAAACTGGGAAAAATCCCAAAGAAAGTTCATTGAATTTTACTTTTGCAGTTTCATCCACTATATGAATATCCAGTGGTGGTTTGCCAACGAATTCCTCCTGACGTTTCTTGATCATGAGGCTAGTTAAAAATTGAGTATATATGGGTGGGTTGCCTATGCGTTCCATAATGAATGGAATTCCACCAATGTGGTCGAGGTGTCCGTGGGTAATGGCTACAGCACGAATTTTGTCCTTCCTTTCTTCTAGGTATTTGAAATTTGGCAGGGTATAGTCCGCGCCCATTGCTTCTTCTTCGTCGATGAAATGAAAACCCACATCGAGGACGATAATATCATTCACAGATTCCACGATGAGCATATTTCTTCCCACTTCTTCTACTCCACCGAAAGGAATAATACGAATTACACCATTCTCTGGTGGCGGAATTTTATTTTCGCTTAAATTTTTATTCTGACTTTTCGAGCCATACGAATGACTTCCACCTCGTCCTCCGCCGTAACCCTTTTTGCTATATTGATAAGTAGAACTTTTAGTGCTTCTTTTGCGTATAGGTCCGCTATGATCTTTCCTCTCATGCACTGGCTTGTGTTCTTTGTTCGGTTCTCGGGGACTTTGTACATTCTGGTTTTCTATGACCAGAGAACTAAAGGATAGTCTGTTTTTTTTCGTCATATATTATATTAATTAATTGGCTCCGACGCTTTGGTCGGAGCCCCGACTTTGCGTCGGGGTAAAAATTTTCCAAACATTTTCTGTTTCAGTGTACCAGTGGTACACATTTAAGAAACGATCCCTGGGAGATATGATACGTCCCATCGAAAGGCCTTTTAAATTAGAAGATACAACGTAGATAAAGTTGGGACTATATAAGAAGACTGCTGGAATATCCTTGCGAACTTCTTCTTCAAATTGGGCATATTTTTTAATTCGCGCAGCCTCGTCCATGGTAGCGAATGCATCCTCAAGTATTTTATCGACTTTGGCGTTGGTGTATAGAGCAACATTTAAGCCGGGGTCCTTGCGCTGCGATGAGTGCCAGAAAGCGGATAAGTCAGATTCATGATTGATAATTTGGCCGAAAAGAAGAGCATCGTATTTACGAGGACGAATTACGCCTTGGTTTAGATTGCCAACTTCGAAAGTTTTTATATCGATTTTCATTCCAATTTCTTCAAGGTCTTCTTTAATTAATTCTGCTGTTTTGGCTAATTCTGGAGCGTTACCCGTCGAAATAGAAAAGGCGAGGGGGACTACGGTTTTCTTCTTGTTCTTGTCTGTGGTAGTTTTCTCTAAGAATCCTTCAGCATTTTTTACCCAACCATCTTTAGCTAAGCTGCTCTCAACACTTTTCAAAACTTCTTCTCTCGCTAGATTTTTCGAACTGTCGTTTCGAGGGGTAAGAATGATACTAGGAGGAATTGGGCCATTGATCTCGACGCCGTAACCGTAGAGCACTTCACGAATTATTTTGTTTTTATCTATTGCATCGTTAATTGCGTGAGTTATAACTTTATCGGTAAAGAGCTGGTTTTCATTTTGATTGAAGAAAAGGCCGAATACTCGAGGGAGAGTCGCTGAATCTACTTTATAATTTCTTTCTTTGAGAATGCTCGCATTTAGTGGAGTAATGGAGCTTATTTCTTCTACCTCACCCTTACTCAAGGCTTGTATTGAATCCTCTTCACTGCTGTAAAAACGCAAATTTAATTCTTGTATATATGGTTCCCCTAAAATAAATTTCTTAAATGGTACTAATTCATATGAAGTTATAATTCCGGTGGGTTCTTTCGCCACATTTTTTATCATATAAGGTCCCGAGCCTATAGGGTTCGTGTTGTTCTCGTTTAATTCTATGGGTGAATTTTGCCAAAGATACATTGGCATTATTCCGATGGTGGCATGTTCTAAAAAAGATGGATGAGGTTGCTTCAAAGTAAATTCTACCGTTTTCTCATCTAATTTTTTTGCAGTTACGCCGCTCCATTCAACTTCGCGTGGACTCTTGATTACCGAATCCTGCACTTTATTTATTGTGAAAATTACATCGTCTGCCGTCACAGGTTTTCCGTCTTGAAAATATATTTCATCCTTCAGGGTGAAAGTATAAACTAAACCATTAGTAGAAACTTCATATTTTTCCGCAAGATCTGGAATGAAATTGCCATCTGGACTTCTCCTCATTAACCCTGAATAAATAAGAGTTGTTAAGTCGAGGTCGGCAGGGGAATTAGCAAGAACTGGATTGATAAAACGCGGGAAGCCGATAATTCCTTCTGAAATAGAGCCGCCGCTCTCGGGTACTTCCACCAAGAAAGACTTATTTATAATTTGTAAGATTCCTAATGTACTTATAAGGAGCGCTAAAGATAAAAACGTAAAAAATATCTTCTCTTTTTTAGAAAACGAACCAATAACATGGTTTAACTCTTCTTTTTTAGGCAATTTGCCAGTTATTTTTGACTGGTGCATCCAGTTATTAAGATTTTCCATATAAGAAATAAAGCAATATTAAAACCAGTCCTTAGATATTTGCTTTAAAGATTATAGACAATAACGCAAATAAAGCAAAAAGGATTCCACAAACAAGGGACAAATAAAAAAGAAACTTTTCAAAGCCGCGGCGGGTGTGATGAAAAGATTCCGTATCGCCACCTCCCAATGCCCCGCCCGTGCCTGCGGCGGACTGTTGTAGGAGAATAGCCGTTACCAATATTACTGAAAGTATAATCTGCGCATACGGCAGAATACTCGCTAATAAACTCATGTTTCTATTATATCATATTTAGATTTTAAAACAACCTATTGTAAAAGGCAGGAGGGATAGTATAATTGCTCTTATGAATAAAGAATTTTCGGTTCTAGACCTATTTAAAAAGTTATTTCATAATTTTAACTCGCGCCAAATGAAGGACGCGACGATCTCTTTTAAGAAACACTTAGACGAGGGTGGCAAGATGCTCCTCGCTATGGGTGGCGCTATGTCCTCAGCCCAGCTTGGTGTTACCCTCGCACCCATGATCCGAGGGGGGAAGATTCATGCTATCTCTTGCACGGGGGCTAACCTAGAAGAATCAATTTTCAGATTGGTAGCGCACGATAGCTATAAAGATTATCCAGATTACAGATATTTCACCAAAGAAGACGATGAAGCAATTTTAAATAGAGGCGAACGTCGGGTGACAGATACGTCTATCCCAGAAGAAGAAGCTTTCCGTGTAATAGAGCCGATTATTTTAAAACGATGGAAAGAAGCGGAAACCAAAGGGGAACGTTACTTCCCACACGAATATTTTTATCAAATACTTCTTTCTGATGAACTTAAGGATAAATATGAAGGTGATCCAGAGCATTGTTGGCTCCTCGAAGCTGCTAAGAAAAATCTGCCAATAGTGGTACCGGGCTGGGAAGACTCAACGCTTGGAAATATTTTCGCAGGATATTGTAAATCAGGAGAAGTAAAACCTTCGGTTATGAAAACCGGCGTGGAATACATGATGTATTTATATGATCAATACACTGACCTTGCGAAAGACGGACCGGGGCTAGGATTTTTCCAAATCGGTGGCGGTATCTCCGGAGACTTTCCGATCTGCGTAGTACCTTCGATAAAATATGATCTCAAGAAGGAAGTAAGGCCCTGGGGGTACTTCTGCCAGATTTCTGACAGTACTACTTCTTATGGTTCGTACTCTGGTGCAACGCCAAACGAGAAAATCACTTGGGATAAGCTCACCAAAGACACCCCCATGTTCGTGATTGAGTCTGATGCTACTATAGTCGCGCCGCTAATTTTCGAAGCTATACTAGACCGTTACACCTTGGGCGAAAACTAAGCTGGAACAGTGAAGAACTTTTTAAAAATATTTATACCGTTTGCCATTCTGGGAATTCTTCTATTCAAATTTCACACCAAAATTTTTACTGAATTTTGGCCTCGGGTTGATTATTTAGTTCGTTTGGTTTTGAACGCTACTCCATGTGATAGACCTATTCCGTATGCCGTGTCTACTTTTGATCCACAGTTCCATGTCTCAAAGGAGGATTTCCTAAGTGCTCTTTCTGCCGCGGAAGCTATCTGGGAGAAGCCATCTGGCCTAGAGCTATTCTCTTACAACTCTAACTACTCACGTTACGATCTGCTGAAAATAAATTTGATCTACGATTATCGCCAGCAAGCCACAGATAAATTAAAAAGTTTAGGAATAAGTGTGAAGGATACTAGAGCTTCCTATGATGCACTTAAGGAAAAGTTTGATGCACTTAAAAAGGAATACGAGAAAGAAAAAAACAGTTTCAATGTTCGAGTTTCATCTTTCAATAAAAGACAAGAAGCTTATGAAGAAGAAGTAAATTATTGGAATAAAAAAGGCGGCGCACCGGAAAATGAATATAAACGATTGGAAGCCACTCGCTTGGAGTTAGCAAAAGAAGCGAATCAATTGAAGGAGGAAGAGAGTAGGCTCAATGCGAAAGCCGATGAAATAAATGCATTGGTTGTGGTGCTCAATCGTCTAGCTACTACGCTTAATCTGTCGGTAGAGAAGTACAATACTACCAACACTTCTCGCGGAGAGACTTTCGAAGAGGGAGTGTATGTTAGCGATGGCATAAACAGAGAGATAGATATATATGAATTCAGCAGTCGGGAGAAACTCGTTCGCGTTCTCGCGCACGAGCTCGGGCACTCACTCAACCTGGAGCATGTGCAGGACCCCAATGCCATAATGTATGAATTAAACCAGGGTGAAAGTTTAACGTTAACCAAAACTGATTTAGAGGCGTTGAACCAAAAATGCGGCATTAAATAATGGGTTTTTCCCTAGCTGTGGAAAACGATACTAGACATTTAAAAACATGGGTATATAATTTAATATAGATTTAATGTAAAAATTAATTCTGGTCGAATTAATAACATTTAATATTAAAAATTTTTATGACAACAGTAGTTAATAACCCAAGTGGTAACGGAGAAGGATCTGGTGTGGGAATTATAGTAGGAGTTTTGGTGGTCATTGTAATTCTTGCACTTTTCTTCATTTACGGACTTCCTGCTATTCGCGGGAATCAAGCGCCGGCAAACAACCCTGATATTAATCTAGACGTTACCTTGCCAGGCAGTGGAGGAAATACTGGAGGGGGCACAGGAGGTACTGGGAGTGGAACAGGGGGAACAGGTGGAACTAGCACATATTAATCACTTATAACTTCATAAACCTATTATGCTTACAACAATCGCAGTAATCTTGATAGTTCTATGGCTTCTAGGATTCCTGGGATTCCATGTACTTGGTGGATTTATCCACATCCTTCTAGTCATTGCTATCATTCTATTCCTGATTCGTATAATTCGAGGAGAGAATCCTCTACGATAGCAAAAACAAAAATCCTGCAAACAATGCAGGATTTTTGTTATAATGAGTTTCTGGCGTTTTGCATTTATTATTAAATTAATTATTAAAAAATATGGACTCATTTAATTCTCCAACGACCAAGCCACTGTATAGAGGTACACAAATTGTCTGGTATATAACCAGTATTTTAGAAGCGTTATTGATGTTTCGTTTTGTGCTCAAACTATTGGGTGCGAATCCCGGTGCCGGATTTACTAAATTTATTTACGGGGTAACTTATGTTTTTGCTGCTCCATTTTTGAATGTTTTTAGAATAACTAAAGTCGAAGGGAGCGTCTTTGAATGGACTACATTACTCGCAATGCTCGTCTACTGGCTTGTTGCTATTGCCATCATTAGGTTGTTCCTTATGGGGAAGACTGTATCCACCCCCGAGGCTGCTGTTAAATTAGAAAAGCAAGAGAATCAATAGTTTCATTTTCTTAAGTAGAACAGTCTCTTATCTATGAACGAGTTTGAACGAAGAATGGGGACCAAAAAGCAACACCCGGCAGAAATGCTTAAGCTTAGGCTAGCCAGCCAGTCTAAAAAGACGAATGTGGAAGTTGAGGCACGATATGGCATCCCTGATTTACTAAATGCGGACGGAACCCTTGACTCTAAAGGATATAGGGTACTTTATAGCGGGGAGGAAATGGAAGTGGATACTAAATTTGTTCATGAAAGGGAAGTTGAATTTTCTGGAGCACGGATTCCAAATGTGCAGGCTTTTTATCGGGATGAACATGGCGCAAACACTGAAGATGAAATAATTGCAAAATGGCGGGATAATAAATCGCGAGAAAAGAATGGACAAATGGAGATGGCAGTCACTGCGCTCCTTTCGGAGATGCTTCCAGAAGATTTTTTGATTGTTCGGACAGCGGCTTATGATGATTACAAGAATGGAGTTGATAACTTGATTCTCGATCGCAAGACCGGAGAAGTCGTTGGGGCTTTCGACGAAGTGCACGAAGGTGGAGATGGTCGGCGCACCGAAGAGAAGAAATTAAAAATTCAAAATATTGCAAGGAAGGGCGGCGCAAGAATCCGTTATGGCCTGCGCTTAGCTGAAGGAAAACTAACACGAGCTAGTTTGGAAGGTGTGCCAGTGTTTTATTTGGGTCTGGAAAGTTCTGAGCTTCTGGAGCTAGTGCAAGGGCTGGCGGAGAATGATTCAAAGAAAAAAGAAAAGATATTTCATAAATTACTTTCTTCTCTTCGCCTACAGCATGGTGAGCTCGAGAAGAATGCGAATACGGCTTTGCTCCGTGCGCGACTTGCTTCTTTTGGACAGTCTCTTTCACGTCTAGATAAAACTGAGCAGAAGGCAGCATAGAGGGTGATAAGTTTCCTGGAAATAAAAGTACAGGTATGTTAAAATTAATGAATTAGTAGATAAGAGAAAAAATATAATTTATGGCAGAATTACAAGCTTTGTGTATGAAGTGTAGAACTAACAATAAGCCGACGATGAGAGTTATGACTAATCCAGTAGTTACAAAGAATGACAAGGGTAGGTATTCCGCTAAAGGTACTTGTGCGGTTTGCGGCGGCAACATGTTCAAGTTTATGTCTGCTGCTGACGCCGAGGCCATGCAAGCTTAATTTAACTAACTGTTAATAAACAAGTTTGCAAAAAACAAATGGGTGATATAATAAGTGGATGAATAAATCCGTTATTTTGCCCGCAGTAGGTTTCATAATATTGGCAGCCGTTGTATTTCTACTAGTTAGGTCACTTCGGCCTACAGATGGAGCACTCCGGGATAATTCTCTAGAAAATGTTGGCGCTGTGGCTCCTACTGGTGGATGTTTTATTTCTGGATGTAGTAGTCAAATTTGTTCTGAAGATAGGGATGTTGTTACAACTTGCGAATACAAAGAGGAGTACGGGTGTTATAAGTCTGCTAAATGCGAACGTCAACTTTCCGGACAGTGTGGATGGACCGAAACCCCAGAATTTAACTCTTGCCGAAACGCTATTCTGTATCCCGGCTCGGACTTAAAATAATTTTATTGAGTTAGGTCATTCCACACTACCAGCTTCCACGCATCTTTTTTCAGCCAGTGATGTTGGTATGAAACTATTGCGATACCTGCGTTGTCTATCGGGTTGAAATAGGAGAGGGTGTTATAGAGCGAGGCAGATAGATTTTCTCCGTGAATCATATAAGCTACTACCATTTTCAGAAAAATTCCGTGGGTTACCATTATGATTCTTTCTTCTGGTCTGTGCTTTATATACTTTAGCAAATTTTTTGCCCGTGCTTTTAGGTCTACAAAGTTTTCTTCATCCGAATAACGCAAGTTGTCGGGGTGATAACTTTTGTCGATCTGATCAACTATTTTTCTTACATCTCTTTCACTTCCTTCGTGGCCAATTATTTGTGAAGGATTTCGTCTCTCTACTAGTAGATCTGAATACTCTACATCCATGCCTAGTTCGTGCGCAATGATTGCAGACGTTTCTTTTGTTCGTTCATACGGACTTGCGATAATTACCTGCGGGCGGCCCTTCTTTTTGGGGAATCTGTTGGCTGTGGCAAGCGCTTGCGCGCGGCCCTTTTCGGTCAAGTGTCCCGCTGGGCCCTGCCGCACGCCAAGCGCATTTGCTTCCGTTTCTCCATGTCGAACAAAGTAAATTAATTTCGTTGCCATAAGCTCATTTTACAGGCTATTTGGAATGTTGACAACAATTTTTACTTGGTATATACTTTCCCTTGCGTCTGTCCATATGTGGATAAGGCGTTTTCATTTAAGAAACTCTTTGAAAATAGAATGAATTATTGAGAACAGGTGCAAGTCTGTTCTGTTTTTTTGAAAGCCGACGTAAAGTCGGCTCCCCGACACAAATTTATTTTGGCGTCGGGGTTCCACGAGCAAAGGTCAAACTTAAAAATACAAACAAAAATACATTGCTGTTTTTTGTTTTGTTTCGTTCTAATTAACTTTTAGTTAGAGTTTGATCCTAGCTCAGGATGAACGCTGGCGGCGTGGATAAGGCATGCAAGTCGAACGAATAAACCCATTGAAGTGCTGATTAAGATGCGATTACATCAAGTCAAGAGAGGTATGGATGCGGATCGTTTATTAGTGGCGAACGAGGTAGTAATACATAGGAACATCCCCCAAAGTCGTGAATAATCCGTCGAAAGACGGACTAATACACGATGGTCTCGCAAGAGTAAAGTTTTAACGCTTTGGGAATGGCCTGTGCGATATCAGCTAGTTGGTAGTGTAATGGACTACCAAGGCTATGACGTCTAGGGGAGGTGAGAGCCTGACCCCCACCGATGGTACTGAGACACGGACCATACACCTACGGGTGGCTGCAGTCGAGAATCTTCCGCAATGGACGAAAGTCTGACGGAGCGACGCCGCGTGATTGATGAAGTCCCTCTGGGACGTAAAGATCTTTTATGAGGGAAGAAGTTTATTGACTGTACCTCATGAATAAGGGGCTCCTAATCTCGTGCCAGCAGGAGCGGTAATACGAGAGCCTCGAGCGTTATCCGGAATTATTGGGCGTAAAGGGTGCGTAGGTTGTTCTGTTAGTCTCTTGTCAAAGACCCGGGCTTAACCTGGGGAAGGCGAGTGATACGGCAGAACTTGAAAGTGCGAGAGGCGTACGGAACTCATGGTGTAGGGGTGAAATCCGTTGATATCATGGGGAACACCAAATGCGAAGGCAGTACGCTGGCGCATATTTGACACTGAAGCACGAAAGCGTGGGTAGCGAATGGGATTAGATACCCCAGTAGTCCACGCCCTAAACGATCTTCTCTCGGTTTTCGGAGTATCGACCCTCTGAGAGCCTTAGCTAACGCGTTAAGAGAAGCGCCTGGGAAGTACGGCCGCAAGGCTAAAACTCAAAGGAATAGACGGGGACTTGCACAAGCAGTGGATTATGTGGTTTAATTCGATGGTAAACGAAGAACCTTACCAGGGTTAGAAATCCTAGTGAAAGCC
>Ga0070704_100000039_pt1 | contig 43407 bp, 77 predicted proteins | sample KBSK5252metaG_FD_65467 | JGI IMG/M metagenome (GOLD analysis project Ga0070704, IMG submission 65467) | Corn, switchgrass and miscanthus rhizosphere microbial communities from Kellogg Biological Station, Michigan, USA - KBS K5-25-2 metaG | ecosystem: Host-associated > Plants > Roots >...
CACGGAAGAAGCAATAGACAGGCAGTAGCAGTGAACTCCGACAGGGAGAGAGTCAACATGGACAACCTCAAGCGTGGTGATAGGGTTTCCGCCGTGGTGTACGGCCAGTCTCGGACGGGCGAAGTTCTGAAGGATCAGCGTAGTTCCGTGGTCTGGGTGCGTTGGATGGACGGCAAGGCCCCGGCCGGCATCGCCACATGGATGCATCGCGAAAGCCTCACCATTGCCGAGGGGGTGCAATCATGAGCGTCCGTTTCAAGCTTCGCGTGGACAAGCGGCATAGCGCCAAAGCCGACTATCGTTGGCTCCGCGCTTGTGGTTACTCCCGCCGCTATGCCTTTGGCGTCATCCTCAAGCGGTACGGGTGGTAGCCCCGACCCAATGAGCAAAGACGCTAAAAGATCGCGGAGACGCGTCGCCCGGGCCAAAGAACTATCGACCTTTGGCCAAGCCCTGAGAAAGATCTTGCGGCTATCCGAAGGCCCGGCCACGCCCGACCGACTTGACCACATCAACCGCATAGCCTTGCGAGCCCTAACGGCATATGCAGGGCGGCCCATGACAAAAGTGCCATGTCATTCAACCCCTGACGGAATGATCTACTACGACATCCCCGACCTTGTCGATATGGGCCTTATGCCCAAGCCTAAGTCCTAGTCCACAGATAACAGAGTCACCCTCACAGGGAGAGAATGAGTCATGAGAACTGCCCTTCAGCTTCTACTAGCCCTCTGCCTCGCTGTAGCGTCCGATCACTACCTGGCAGGCTCAGGAGTCAGACAGGCTGCGAAAGTCGTTGCCGTGGCATCCTTGGTGCCTTCAGAGGCATGCGTCGAGTATGGCGGCACGGACTACTGCGAGTGTCTGGCCCATCCGGATATCTGCCGGGCTGACTCGGCGCTCTATGCTCAGGTGTGGGGGAAACGGTGAGCGAACCTGGACGCATTCCTACGCCCGAAGCCTTGGAGCGCGAAGGCTGGAACACTGCGGCTGCAGGGTGGCTGGAACAAGAGCTTGCGCGCGTTCAGCTCGAACGCCAGGAACTAATCAATCAGCTAAAATACGCGATTCGCGAATACGAGAAGATCAGCGGCCCCGGCCCCGATGATGTATGCCACACGACGTGGGACCTACTTGCCAAGCTGGAGCCAGACTGGAAACCTTGACACCACGCTAGCATGGTGCTAGCATGAGTACACAGGGAAAGGAGTCAGTCATGAACGAGAACTTCGATATCGCCCGCCACCACTGCCTTACCTCAGTCCGCCTCATGGCTATCCAGATCATTGCCCGCGACCGCCGTATCGCCCAAGCCTTGGTTGAGGCTGACCGGCGCACCGAGGAAAGACGACACGAGATCCAGTACACCACCCAGCGCGAAGTGCGCGAGAGCAAGGCAGGGTGGTGATGAGCGCCACCCGTAAGAATACGCCGCGCACAGACCTCGAAGTGTTGTGCGACGAGTACAACGCGCTCCAATACCGTTTCGACGATGCCGTTGAGGTCCTGACGGACATCGCCGGGCAATGCGACGCCTGGCAAGCTGGCGGTGGAACCATGAGCGCCGGAGACTATCTTGCGCTGGTCGGCGCTCGCGTCCGCGCCCTGCTGAGCCGCCTACAGGAGGAGTCATGAGTTATCTCGACGACCCGAAACTCGAAGACGCGTCCGAAGTCGCCTTTCATGACTGGATGGAAGCCTTCGAGGCTAAACTGCTAGAGAACCTTCGCTTCGACCATACGGTCATGCGGGAACTGCGGTCCGCCTTCCACGCTGGCGACGACCCAGGCCTGAGAGCCGCCTGGATTACTGAGATCTACCTGTTGGGCAAGCGCCAGATGGCGCTAGAGCACCAACGCGCTACCGAGAACTACCTGGGTGCCAAGTTTGAACGCGAACAGGATAGACAGTCATGAGACCCACCCTCTCGCCGGCTATCACCGCCTCCCACATGGCTAAGTGGCTCGCCCAAGAGCTTGGCGTCCCAAAAGCCAGCCTTGCCGAGCGGTCCATGCTGCTGGACTTCCAACGCCTGGGTTCCTGGAACGCGGTCGAAGAGGCTTGGCGGAAACGGCTGGGACTGGAGGCTAGGCCATGAGCCCGGCGAAAGGCGGTGAGCCCCGCCTCCGCCGGACGACGCTCAGCCAGCGGCTATGACCGAGGCTCGCAGTCTGCTGCGTGAGCCCGAGGTGAAGCCATGAGCGACGCCCCGCGCGTCTCCGACGCTGACCTGGTGGCCCTGCTACGCACTAGCTACGCCGACTCGCCGCTGGAGTGGCTCCAGGCTGGCAACGTGCGCGGACTACTCGATGGCGCTGCCGACCGGCTGGAGGCCCTCGCGGCCCGCGTGGCGGAACTGGAGCGCGAACGAGAGCGCGTCAAAGAGGACCTGCTGCCGCTGCATCACGTTGCTGGAAAGATCGCGCCCGCCGAAGTGTGGGGCCAGAACATCGCGAAGTGGGCCGCTGACCGCATCACGGCCGCCGAGGAACGCGCCGCACGGCTCCAGGCTGAGAACGACGAGTTGCGCGCCGACCTCAAGCACGTGCAAGACACGACTGGCCGCGTGCCGGTGCGCCACGTCACCTATGAGGACGGCCCTGGCCTCACCTGGAAGGACGCGCTCGAAAAGACGCAGGGCAAGTTGGCAGCGGCGGAAGTCGAGCGGGACGGCGCTACCCAGCGCGCTCAGATGATGTTCGAGCAGAAAAACCTATTCCGTGACCGGCTGGCAGCGGCGGAAGCCCAGCGAGATAGGCTCACCGCCTTCGCCGAACATCGCGTCATGTGCGCCGGCTACCAGTGGGTCGGCGGCAGCGAGAGGCTGGAGCACTGCAACTGCGGCCTCCGAGAAACACTTGCGTGGTCGGTGCCTGAAAAGGACCGGAAGTGATGGGCCAAGTCCGATGCGGTTCCAACCGCCATGCCGAGACGCCGGCAGCATGGGCGTTAGCGACGCCAAGGGCAGGGGATGCAACGGCCCCCTGCTACGCCCGGACCTCTGGAGCGTTTATCACGGCGAGCCTGCGCCCATCTGCTGAGGGCTCGGCCGACCACTTCGAACTACGGCCCGCGCTCAGCGCCACAGACGGCGGAGTGACGCCCCCATGAGCGCGCGAAACATGCCCGGCGATGTCTGGGTACTCCAGTTCAACGGCAAGGTGGCGCATCTAGTTATGCGTCTGAGCCGCGATGGGAAGCGGGTCGTCTGGAAGTATGGTTTCTGCCGGCGTGCTGAGCGGCGCATCGTTGCCGCGTCCACCAAGGTCGAGCGGTGCAAGCTCTGCCTACGTGCTCCGGTTTATCCGCGCGCCCCACTAGGGGAGGGACCGCCCCAGTGAGCCGCCCGAGCGCGATTCGCAGTTTCCCGACGACGATGGACTTTGATGGGCAGAAGTATCACGAATCGTTGCTGCGTTCGTTCCAAGTACTTGAGGCCACAAAGGATTGGCTCCGGCTGGGCACCCCGCCCCAGGTGGTGCTAATGCTGATCGAGGAGTGCTACGCCAAGCCGACATTCGACTGCGAGTCATATCTGGTGCCGAGGCAGGGCTCCGGGGAGCTGGATCTACCTCCAAGGCCCACATCGTGGACCACGAAATGACCGGAAGGGGGCCGTTATGTCACGCCTTGAGGAACTAGTAGGAAGCCCGCAGTTCTTGATTGCAGTGGCCTTGTTGCTCTGTGTTTGGGGCGCGCGGTGGATGGTATGGGCCAAAGAGCGAATGGACGACTAGTGAGCCGCCTGGACGGCTTTCTCTCGCGCAAGCTGCAAGCGGCGTGGCCTGATGCGCTGGTGTTCCAGGACGAGGAGCCCGGTTACCACGCCCGCCGCGGCAGCGGGGAAGTGACGGGGCTGGGCAAGACGTTTCACGAAGCACGGCAGGCGGTGACGGCCATTGTCGCGGCGGTGAAGGTGAGGGGTGGAGAGCCGAATACGGCTGAGGTGCTGCGCCCCAAGCCGAATGAACCTCCCACGCATGAGGAGACCGGAAGTTGACTGAGCGAGTGAGTGACGCCCGCCCCACGGAGGAAGCCTAGCATGAGACTCCGCTGCTGGGTGGTGGTGGACATGGAGTACCGGCCACATCCGGTCATCGTGGAGGCCAGCGCCAGCCGCGAGTGGTGCGCGCAGGACGCCAGAGAGCGGAACGTGAACTGGGACAACCGGTATCACTCTAAGCGGAGGTTCCGAGTGTTCACCGCGTCAACCGAAGTGGTGGCCCGATGAGCGGTGACGCCCGCGACCTCGAACGAGCCAGGGAATGGCTCCGCGATGGCCACCAGGAAGCCGTGAAGCCAACGCATCGTGACGAGTTCACCGAGAATCTAGCGAAGTTCGTGGGGCGAGTCCGCGCCGAGGAGCGGGCCGCGACGTTCGAGAAAGCGGCAGAACTCGTACGCACCGCGTACTACGACCATCCCGGATGGACGCCTAACCAACTCGCCGCAGCCATCGAAGCGTTGCGGGAGCGGGCCGCAGGGACCAAGGGAGCCGACCGGAAATGAGCTACTACGGCGCGGGTAACCCGAAAATGACCGACGAGGAAAGAGCGGTAATCGAAGCGGCGGAGGCAATCTTCCGGCATCCACTGCAGCCGCATGCTGATGCCTTCGACCTTCGGGCCAGCGACCATAACCGCATGGTGGCCGCCGTCCGTGCCCTGCGGGAGTCCCGCCAGCCCCGCCCGCGCTGGGGCGTCGTATCCACCGGCTCCGTAGCGACGCTCTGCTACGGTGCCGAGATGTTGACCGTCTCGGGCGACGTGGCTGCAATCTCCGCGCTATCTGAGATGTTCAACCGGGAAGCCGAACGGGCCGAGCCATGACCGACCGCAAAGCGCAGGTGGCCGAACTGTTGGATCGCCTGTTCGAGTATCAGGATGCGCGGCGGGAGCTTCGCAAGTGCTATGCGGAGTGCGAGGTTTCTCCGGCTTATCATTGCCATAACAAAGCCGATGAACGGGATCGCGCCCTCGATGCGCTGGTGCAAGCGTTCGATGCCCTGCTTGGCCGAGCCGGGCCCGGAGAAACGTCGTGATGATTGCGATCCGTTGGTGCGATGGTGCAGCGCGACGGGAGCGGTGGACGCTCTGGCATTTCACGCGGGACGGGTGGCGCACTCTCTGCGGACGTGGCGAAGCTCCGCGTCGCAACGTAGCGCGTACGCTCGACGAGGTCGTTCGCCCGTGCTTCCACTGTGCGCACATCGCGTCGTTGCAGGAGCCAAGACCGTGAGCCTCGCTGTCGAAGGAGCGAGGTCGCCGCACTGGCGCACGCCGCTGACGGTCTACGCCGAACTGCATCGGGAGTTCAAGTTCACACTTGATCCGTGTCCCAACGATCCGGCATTCGATGGGTTGGCCGCTTCGTGGGCCGGGCATCGCGTGTTCCTCAATCCACCATACGGGCGCGGGCGGATCCAGCCGTGGCTGGAGAAGGCGATTTCCGAGGCGAAGGCGGGCGCGCTCGTTGTGGCCCTGCTACCGAGTTACACCGGCTCGCCCTGGTGGCACGACCTCGTGATCCCGAACGCGAGCGAGATCCGCTTCCTTCGGGGCAAGCTCCGGTTCAACGACACAAAAGGCGTCGCACCGTTCTGGAGCGCGGTGGTGGTGTTTGGAGGGGCTCCCGCCGAATCATGCTCTGCGCCTATGCGACCACGTCTGAGTACGGAACCAGACACGATGAGGCCAGAAGTTCTTGATGCTCAACAAGATGCTATGGGCGGGGGCGAACCCGGGGAGCGGACGTGAGCCGCGAGTATCCGAAATGGCTGGCTGAGTTTCTGCCACCGCGTGGGCCATGCGCTCTGTGCGGTGATCCCGAAGCCCGGCACCGAATGGTGGATGCGATCCGCGCCAGGGTGCGAGCGGGTGAGTCGGTGCGCTTCGTCGCCAAGGACTACGAGATGCCGGAGCCGTTCATTCGTCGCATCTGCGCTCGTAAGAGGATGCGGTGAAACGCTCTGGACCTCTTCCGAGGAAGTCCGCGCTGCGCTCCCAGTCGCGCCTCCGGCCGGTCTCCCGTAAGAGGGCCAAGGCTATCCCCTTGGACAAGCTGCTCCACCAAGTGGTGCGGCTCAGGGACGTGACGTGCCAGCTCCAGGCGGCGGGACTCGGTCGCTGCGGTGGGAACCTCCAAGTGAGCCATATCTATCCCAAAGGCCGCTATCCCTCGATGCGTTTTCGTTTGGAGAACGTTTTGCTGTCTTGTTGGAGGCACCACGCCAACCAGTCCTCCGACTCCTGGCATACGAACCCGCTGCACTACGCCGCCTGGTTCAACGCCAGCTATCCACGCCTGGCGCGACAGCTCGAACTCATGGCCGCCGTACCAGGCAAGGTCGATAGAAAGTTGGACCGGCTCTACCTCGAAGCAGAGGCTGCAAAGTACGGCATCCAGCCAGAACGCTTGAAAAGACCGCGTCATGACCGGTGAAGGCTTGGCGGTGTGTGCTTGGGCTGGCACCACTGCGGTCATCGTGGGCGCCCTGCTGGCGGTCGCAAGGCTCTGGGGTGTCGGACCGATGACGATGAATCACGAAGGACCTCGGCCGACGCATTGCCGCAAGTGTGGTGCGCCGCTGGAGAAGGTCATGGTTCAAGTTGGGTTCGATGCTCGCAACGGGTCGCAAAAGGTGGTGGCGGCGCTTAGGTGTCCGAGAAACGCCGTGCCTGGGCAATGGTGCGATTTCACGTGGTACTACCACTGGAGTACGGGTTGGGGTCAGGGCTGAAGGAGGCCGCATGAGAAACGAAGGCTGGATGAGACTGGCGTTGGCGTTTGCCCTGGGCTGGCTACTAGCCACCCTGGCACCCTCAGAGAAGATTGCGACCGAGCTCCGAGCGTTCGTCAGGAGATTGACGGATGAAGACCGTCCGAGCGGTAGCTAAGCTGGTGGCGTGGTTGCTGGTCCTTGCCACTGGACTGGCGATCCTGCTGGCCTGGTTGGCCTGGCGGATTGTCGATTGGGTGCTGGCCAAGGTGGCCTGGGTTGCCGTGCCAGCGATTGCTGTATGGGCCTTCCTACATCTCTCCAAGTACGGTGACAAGGTCTGGTGCGCCCTTCTCGCCATTCCCCCGGTCGTGGCACTGTCGTGGTGGCGATATGACGTTCAAACCAAGAACAAGTTGGTTCTCTGGCGAGACCACACCGGAGATTGGCACGTCAGCAACCCGCGTGTTGAAAAGACCCCGTAGGGGGTGCTAGCATGGTGTCTACAGGAAGGAGTCAGTCATGAGCGAGACTTGCCCGATTCACGCGGTTCCTTGGAAACTGGTGCCCGCTGGCATCTCCAAGAACACCGGCAAGCCCTATCCAGCCTTTTTGGCGTGTCCTGTACAGGGCTGTCAACAGAAGCCTCCCAGAGCCTCGAACCCCGCTCCCAGGCCGTTGCCCCAGGCTGAGGGCCAAGCCTCGGTCCTGAGCGATCCTAGGCGCTCTGACGCGGTGCTGGTAGCGGCCTGCCTCAACTTCGCTGCTAGGCTTTTTCAGGGGATGGGGCAGGAGTGGGAGTCTGAAGCTCGGAGAGTCGCCCAGGAAATCTACGAACAGTGGCGGGCGCGGACATGATGGCCCTGGGCGCTGGAATCTTGATTGTCCTTGTTCTGCCCTACGCCGTGGGCCGGATTGTCGCACCGGTGCTCTTCAGAAATGACGGCGCCGGGTCGGCTAAGCCGCAAGGCCTTGATGAGCATGCCCTGGCCGTGGTCCTCGGGATCATGACGATACTGGGAGTTTGTCTATTGGGAGCGGCCGCCTATTCGGTCGGCAGCGCGTTCATCAAGGTGGTGAACCGATGAGGAGGCGCAGCGTAGCGTTGTGGGCAACGGACTTCTCACGTCCGGGGCGGGAATCCCTGGTGAGACGGTCTGGGGTCGGGCACGCTAGCTTGTCCGACGTATCCTACCTGCCTGCCCACAACTTTTTCGTGTTCGCCGAGTGGAAGGCTAGGACATGAGCGGACTCGCGGCAGCGTTTGTCCTGATCCTGGTGATGCTCGGCTTCGGGGCGTATGAGCATGCAGTTGGCTACTCGGCTGGTTCTCGCCATGCCTGGGCGATGGCACTCAACGAGGTTTCTCGCACGGTGCCAGTGACGGATACCATGCTGCCTCGCGCTCAGGCCTGGTCCGATTCGGCATATAGCGCCCACTTCGGAGGGTTCTGGCAGTCGGTGTGGGGGAATCCGCGATGAGCCCGCGCGCGGCAATCAGGGAGGTGCGCTATGTGGCTGACGGTATCGCTGGAGTTTTCGGTATGGACGATCTGGGGTGCGAAGACAAAGACGCCATGCGATGGGTGCGCCGCCTGCGTCGAGCCGCAGACGCCCTGGACGCCCATTATTCCGCAGAACACAAGCACAATCGCTCCCGGCTATGCGCAACTCGTCGGGTGACCGAGTGAGCGCGATCTTCGCCAGGGGACTGGCAACCATGAATCACGAAACATATCCGGCCTGCCCTAAGTGCTACAGAAACAGCGCCTTGCTCGGCGAGCAGGGTTTTCCGATGATCCCGCTCTCGCGTGAAGTTGGTTCCGGCCAGGTACTTACCTTCGATCGGTGGCAATGCGTAAACTGTGGTTATGTGGTTCGGTCCTCGCCATGAGCCTACCCACGCTTTCGCCAATCCGTGGGCTCGGTGGTCCCTGGCCCAGCCCCACCTCCACCGTCCACGTCACCGTCAACTCTCGTCGGCATTATCGAGCGACCGGAGGAGAGTTCGAGGGCGACCTCCCAGGTGCCACTTCAATTCTAAAGATCCTCGGTCTCTCGACGGAGGGCCTCATCAAGTGGTCCGCCAACGAGGAACGCAAGGCTTGCCTCCTCGCCGCCGACGAACTCTATCGGTCCAAGGTCAGGTTCGAGAATTTCCCGGCCGCCATCGAGGCCAAGCTGGGTGCCGCACGGGCGCACTCGAAGCTTTTGAGCAAAGCCGCCGACATCGGGGCTGAGACCCACCGGGCCATCCAGTCCTTCCTCTCAGGGCAGATGTCGCTCGATATCCTGAGCCCACCCGCGAAACAGGCCTTCGACTCCTGGCTTGCGTGGTGGACCCAGAGCGGCCTCAAGCCGGTCCGAGTGGAGCAGGTCGTCTGGGACACCGATCTAGGCTATGCGGGCACCGTAGACCTCGTGGCCCTCACCCCCGATGGGCAGCTAGAGGTCTGGGACTGGAAGTCTGGCAAAGCTATCTACGACGAGTACCACCTTCAGCTAGCCGCCTACTGCCACGCCTGTAGGGGATGGGCACCCGTCAGGCCCGGCGGTATCGTGAGGCTACCCAAGTACGCCACCGATCCCGGACTGGAAGTCAAGACGCTGGGCGACATGTACGGCCGCCAGCGCACTGAGGAGGAACTGATGGACTGCTTCCGCGCGTTGCTCAAGGTGTTCCAGGTGATGACGTGACGCCCGATATCCTCGACGATATGCCCATCGTGCTAACTAGCGACCAGAGTTGGGCATCGGAGGCTTGGAAGAAACGCCTGCGGCCCGGCTTGCTGGTGGTCCTTCCCGAAGATGCCGTCTTGGTGCGCGCCCCGAAAGAGGCTGACGGGAGCGCCGACTATCTCAGAGGATTGGAGCATGCCATGAACCTCGGCACCGAAGTAACTACCCATTCAGGCTGGTGGGAACTGCTAGACAAGGCAATCAAAAAGGCCAAAGCGTGATGGACCTCCACCAGCGTCTGGCCGAGATCAGACAGCAGCAAGGACGAGAGCCCTTGCCTGACCCCAGCGTCATCCAAGGCTTCGGCGAAGGTGAACCACCGCCGCCCGAGTTCGTTCCTAGACCCCCAGTCAATTTGGACGAGGTGCCAGAAGGCCCCACCGAGTACATCGACGAGGACCCGGACTTCGAGCCCGAGTCACCGCTCATCCCGAGGACGACTCAAACCCCGGTGCCAGAATTCCAGCAAAATTTGCCGCAGGCTTCAGCCAACCTCCCAAAACCAGACTTCAGCATCATCGGCGTCGAGGGAGTTGGGTACGCCGCGGAGTACATGGGACGTCAGGTGGGGCTCTCCGAGGGAGAAGTGGCGCAGGCCAAGGCGTTGGTGCTGAGAGCCATTCAGCGGAGCGTCCAGGCACAGCTCAACGAAGTGAAAGCCTTGCTCCCTAAGCGGAAACGAGCGAAACGCAAGGCTAGGCTCTCAGACATGTGGGCCAAGTCCGACCGACAGCATCAACCTTCAATAGCGCTGCCGCCAGATGATCCATTTGAAGGTGCCGGTGTCTTACCTGGGACCGTAAGTGCGGAAGTCGGGGTTCATGACTCTCCTGGCCCGCAGCCGGCATCCTCTCCCAAGAAACCAAGAAAGAAGCGCGAACGGCTGGACGGGCAAACTCGGTGAGTGCTCTCGCCTGCCGTCTCTTGTCCGCCATCCTCAAGGCCTTCCAGCCCAAGAGGAAACGGTGAGCCAGCCCTGGATGTCGGTCGTCATCCACCAGCCCGCCGAGTGGACACCCGCACTCAGGGAGGCTGCCGCTCAGCGGCTTCGTAAGTGGGCAGACGAAGTACCAGGCTGGCCTCAGCCCAAGAAGGACGACACCTTGATCAAACGACTGGATTGGTTCGAGATGGAGTCCCTATGAAAACCCCACCCCCTGCTTGGCGGAAAACCCGTGCCACTCACCGCAGATGGACGTGGTTCTATATCGTCCTCGCCTCAGCCTGGATTCTCTGGGCGGCCTTCGTCAGACCCGCTCACTCGGCCGAACTGGTCTGGGTGGATGGATGTGACAAGTGCGGCCTCGATAGCGGTGTCGAAGCTTACCGCCTGGCCGCCAGCTTCCCTGGCAGGTGGCTGAGGTTCGGGCTCTCGGGGGATATCTACTGGACGGCTCGGCAGAGGATCGTCCTCTCCCTCAAGGACGGCCGCCAGGTGCCCTCAGAAGCCATCTTGGGCGTCGGACCGATGGAATCTCATGGACGACCGATTAGGCTAGGGCTAGCCTCTCGTTGGCTCCACCAGGACGAGTTGGAGCAGGGCCACCGTGGACGTGGCGGGCTGATCCTGGCCTGCTTCCCAGACTCCATGATGACCAGTCGCATTGTCGGTGTGCACTTGGAAAGGGGCGCACCATGAAAAGACTGGCTGTCGCTGTTCTCCTGTCCCTAGGGCTGTTCGCGTCCACCGCTCGCGCTTGCGATTACCTGCAGGTGATGGGCTTCCCCGAGTCCTGTTCCGCTGCATGCTATGCCGGTGGCCACTCGGCCTACTACAACACCGCATGCGTCTGGGACCTCTGGGTTGACTGGTAGGGGGCCATGCTCGAACTCATCGTTGGCTGGAAGTGGTGGCTTGCTCTCTTCGGCGACGAAGTCTCAGCCGCAGGTGCCGACCCCGACGGCCCCAAGCATCCTCTCAGCAACTGAGAGGGCTCTAGAGTGGCGCCAGCGGCAGGAGAAGATCCTGGCCCTGATCGCCATCCTAGAAGCAAGGCTGCTAGCGGAGCGGTAGAAATAGTGGACCGGGGTGTAAAGGTCTTGAGGGGTCCCTTCCGTACCTCCAGACATCTCAGGATTGCGGCTTGGCAGACCGCCATCCCGGTTCTAGTTCGCTGAGGGGGATCAACGAGGGAAGTGGGCCCCGGGAGCGGGCCGTCTTGGGGGACAGGGATGGCGCTTCCCTCGCCTCAGCCTAAACAGGAAGGAGTCTACATGAGCGAGGAAGAGAGCGAGCTGGTCCGTATCGTTCGGCAGAACGAGCGTTTGCGTGTCCGGCTCGCCAACCTGGAGCGAGTCTCGTTCGCGCTCCTGGGCTCTGGGGTCATCCACGCAGGCGAGAAGTCTTGGCAGGAGGCGGGTCGGCCGCAGGACGCCGTCGTCAACGAGTGGAAGAAGGTGCTGGCCGAGACATGAGGCCCCGAGCCGAGTTGCGCGCACTTGGGATATGCACCACCTGTGGACGTCGCAAGGCCGCTGCAGGCCGGGCCACTTGCCGGAAGTGCCGCACCGCGATTGCCAGTAGCCGAGCCTGCCAGCGATTCTCCAAGGCCTTGCGCGGCGAGTGTGTCCGATGTCTCAACCCAGTCGTGCCAGGTTACGTAGAGTGCTCGGACTGCCGCTTGCTCGCCCAGATTCGTCGCGCCGACCCAGAGCACAAGGCTCAAGTGCGTTTACGTGTGGCCCAATACAGGGCGCGGCAAAAACCTAGCGGTATCTGAGTTCCGGGTCCGGCTCCAGTAGCACCGCCAGCATGTCGTGGACGAAGGCGGGAGTAATCCATCCCAACGAAGTCGGCCTCGCCGGCCGGTTGCCCTTGACCGTCAGCACGATGCTCGTAGGGCAGCTCCATAGTCCCGAGGAGTCCCTGACGTCTACCGTCACGGTGTAGTTCCCGTTAGGGACGCTGGCCGACATCACCACCGCCGAGCCAGCAGTCCTCCCAGTTACCGAGTCCTGCCCTGAGGACGCTCCAGTCCAGGTCCTCCGCGCAGTCATGGTGCCGACCAGCGAGATGGCCGAGGCGGCACAAGTATCCCCCGTCGAGCTCGCCTCGAAGCTAGGCATGGTGAAGGTGTTGTTGAGCTTCCCAGCCGCTGCGCAAGAGCACAGAGCCAGGCTGAACAACAGCACCAGTAGGTTGGTTTTCATGTGTGCCTGCTTTCCTAAAAGAGTTGGCGGCTCCCGCCCGAGTGACTGAGCACAGCCCCGTCTCCCGTTACGCGGATAGGGAGCCGCCTCTAAGTTACGGCGTGGGAGGTGCCGGGGTGTTTGCCGCCACCGCCGCTGCCAGCTTCTCGTCCTCGGAACTCAGCGTCGCCGAGAGAGCCGCCAGTGCGGCCGGATCCCCCGAAGCAATCGCCGCGTCCAGTGCTGCCTTGATGCCCTGAATCAGCGTGATGGCCGACTCGATCACATCGGTGTTGGCCGCCACTTGAGCCTGAAGTCCTGCCAGTTCGCCTGCCATTGTCGCCTCCGATTGTGCGATGGACCGGACCAAGGCCTCGATCCGATCTAGTTGAGCGTTGCCTGCGTGGATGTGTAAGTCGATACGCAAAGTTGGCCTCTGGCTTGCTTTGTAGCGTTAACTCGTTACAGTGTATAAGCGCAGCCGGTGGCGGGGCTCTCGCGGTAGCCTAGAGGGCCCGTCATGAGCCTCCGCCTACCGGTTCCTAAGGACCCAAGACTTTACTTCCGCCAAGGGTGAGCCGCCAGATAGACCCGGGCGCTCCAGTTCGGAGAATCGGTGAAGTCCCGGTCGAAGTTCCCGCCCAGTTCCAGGGATGAGTTGATGGGCAGGCGCTCCTCCAAACCAACAAAGAACGGGTCTGTATGGCCTGTTTGGCCGAGCCTCGGTGCCGAGAAGCGAGCCGTGGGGCAAGCCTCGTCCCACCGGAACCCGCCCGTAACGCTGAAGCCATCTACCAGGGCGTCGTAAAGGCCCCCAGCGTAGGCGCTGCTGGACTCTGAGGCCTTGGCTGGAGCCGGAGGCACAACCACCGTGGTACAGGGCTGTGCGGCCTTCCTGTGCGGTTTGGCGCAGGGGCAGGGTTTCTTGGCCGCCAAGGCCGAACTGGCTATCAGTAGCATGAGTAGCAAAAGCATGAGTTTCTTCACTGGGGAGTTCCTCCTAGTTTTTGACTTTGCCCGGCGTGTGAACGGGCGGGACGCCCGCCATCTCTTCGGTCGGGCGCACAAAGGTCTCGTAGATGATCCGGGCGAGTGCTACCTGGACCGGGGGCCAGAGCCAGCCCGCAACGTGGCCCAGGAAAGTCCCGCCTACTCCTGCATGGGCCTCAGCCGGTGCGATCAGTTTGATCAGCACGCCCACCACCAGGTTGATCCACGGAATCAGGTTGTTGGCCACCGTCTTGAGAAACGGGAAGCGCTTGATGGCGATGCCCAGGAGCACCATCAGGATCGGAGTCAGCCAGTTGAGGTCCATCAGCGGGCCCAGAAGGCGACGAGTAGGGTGATGCAGATGGCGAAGTCCACCATCCAGCCCGGGATCTTGCCGAACGCCGATCCCACCGCCAGGATCAGATCCACCAGCACTAGCACTACGAGTAGGCTCATTTCTTATCCTCCTTGCGTTCGCCGATCTTGCTCGGCCCCATCGGACCCGGAGTGCCGCCCGAGTCGCGGATGGTGTCCCTTTGCCCCTCTACCACCTGACGTAAACGCTCGATCTCGGCCAGCGCTTCCGAGAGCCTGGAGTTGACCATCAGGTGAACCTGAGCCGTCTGGTCGGCGATGCCGTCAATCTTCCCGGTTAGGGTAGATAGCCCCGACAGGTCTACCCGCCCGATCGCTTCCACCGTGTCTTTGGTCGAGGCCGCTGCCAAGATCGCCACGTCTTCCACCTTGGCTGCGATCTTGACGTCGGAGGCCTTCTGGCGGCGGAGCTGGATCATCGAGGCGAGAATCACCGCCAGCGTGGTCGGGAGCCCGGCCACCAGAGCCAGCACGATAGCCGTCGCCTGGTCGGAACTCACGAACCCCGCCTCCGGCCCTTGAGCCAGTCGATATCCGCCGAGTTGGCCGCTACTCGGCCGTTGATGTGCTTGATGTCAGCCTTGATCTCCCGCTGGTCGTCCCGGATCTCTTCCATCGTCTCCTTGTTCTCTCTGTGCCGTTCGTCTTGCTGGGCGGTCATCTTTCCCCACTTGACGCTGAAGGTGACCAGATGCACCAAGACCGCTAGAACCACGGCGGCGGCTGCCCACCAGATCTGGGCCGCCACCTAAGCGCTCTCGACAAACTCTGCATCCCGATTGGCCCACCCGGCGGCAAACTTGGCCTGCGTCGGGTCGATGGTGATGATGCGTCCCCGGAAACGGATGCGCTCAGCAATGAGCCGGCGGTAGAGCCCGCCATAGTCCGCTTGCAGCACTGCTTGTTTGGTGACCGGCCCAAAGATGCCGTCGTCCTTGACACCCACCGCTCGCTGCAAGAGCTGGACGGCTTTCTTGACCCCCGCGTTGACGGCGGTGTCCACCAAGAGCCCCAAGAGCCGCTGAGAGCCGATGATGCCGAAGCCAGGCTTGAAGATATACAGCTCGCGATAGAGTTCGTGCGCGTCCTGGGCAGTCAGGCTCATGAGGTCCTCTACCGTGGCACGACGTCCCAGGTAGTCTGAGAGCGCCGGCAGGGTGATGCCGAACCGAGTCGGGCCCCCGTGGTCCTCAGGGATATCGGTTAACTTATCCCCGCCCTCGCGGTCGATGATGTCCTCGATGATGGTATCGACGTCCGGCACCTGGAGAGTCCTTTCGTTTAGAAGCACGGGTGGACTCGAATCCATGAGTCCCCGCCTAGGTCTTTGCGGTTCCCGTGCTCCCTACTGCTGTCCACTGTTCACGGCGCGAGCGGTGTTGGCCACCGTACCAGCCATCAGTGCGCGAAAGATCGGATTGAAGGCGAGACTGGCGAGGCCCGTGAGAGCGGCATTGTTGGGTGCCGCCATCGCTCCGGCAGCGAGCGCATACTTGATGGGAGAGGGCAACGCCTTGAGTCCCGGAGTTTCGTTGAGAGCTACCGCCGCCGCACCTCCTGCCGCTGGCCTCGCCGCTAGACTCACCGCCCGTCTCGCCAGCACGTTCTTCTGTGCCTCGCCCATTGCCTTGCCATAGCCGGGCACGTTCTGGATCAGTTCCTGACGCAGCCGAGTCGCCATGCTCTTGGCCCACTGCCGGGCCGCGGGAGGCAGGGCGTCACCAGTTATCATCTGCTTGTAGGTGGGCTTGGCCAGCTGCTGGAACTCTTCCTTGGCTAGATGGGCCTCGGTGGGAGTCATCACCCGTTGGGCGCCACCGGCCAGCCCCGTCCCTACCAGGCCCTTGTTGGCCACGAAGTTCTGGTAGAACTCCTGGAGTGCCTCAAACTGTTTGGCTCCGAGCGCCTTGGCCCTGGTGACGAAGGGGTCCAGCGCGTCTTGTGCAGCCTGGGTGGCACTGATTTGAACACCCCTAGCCTCGGCCGCTCCCAGGGCCCGGGCCGTGTTCGCCGCAAGCCTGGCACCAACCGCCTTGGCGAAGGGCTGGAGCGGTATTCCGAGCCCCTTCATCGTCAGGTCGCCCAGGGATTGCCATGAGGCTTGCTCGCCCGCCGCCTGAGCAATGTTCCCTGGGTCGAGCACCACTCCCGCCAGGGGAGGCCCACCCATCGTGTTGTATGCGCCGAGCTCGACGGCCTGCTGTCCCGCTTCGCCGATGGCACCCCCAGCCCCAGCTAGCAGCCCACGAGCCGGAAGCCCGGCCCCAGAGAGGCTAGCGGCCGTCCCACCCGTGATCCCGCCGATCGTGGCTCCCAGGCCAGGCCTAGTCCTCGGAGCGCGGGTATGCGCGGCAACCGGCACTCGCTCGGTCGTGGGCTGCCAGTCGTCCTTGACCTCGGTCTGGGGCTGCCAGTCACTTTGCGGGGGCACGTTTCCATCCCCCCTTGGTGATGGCGTCCTGGACCTCGGCCGCGTCGATCACCCGGAGCTTGTTGTTCCGGTCGAGCATGCGCACCAACCGGCCAACTGGCTTGACCGCAGCAGGAGCAGTAGGGGCTGGCGTGGACGCCGTGCGTGACGCGGGGGCCGATGAGCCACCGGCCAGCGTGCTCCTGTCCCTCACTACGATGGTGTTCCTCAGATTCTCGATCATCTTCTGCTGGTGCTCGATCTTCCTCTGCGCCACCGGCCAACTGTCAGTGTCCTTGGGTAGGTCGTTGGCCAGCGAACGCTTGATCTCCGCTTCGTTCAGCCGGAAGCCATGCCCCGGAGGTACCTGGGCCAACACGTTGTTGATCGCTGCTAGCTGGAGCGCAGGATAGGAGGCGATCGCGGGATCGCTCTGACTCACCTTCGCCCAGGTGACTCGGGCCAACTGTTGCGGGCGGCCGAGGAAGTCCTTGGCGGCAAACCCTGATACAGCCGTCTTGACGTCCTCGATGTTCTGGATGGCGTGGTCAATCCCTTGGAGCGTCTTGGCCTCGTCGGCCCTCAAGGCCAGGAGGCCAGCCTTCGAGGCCGCCGCCATCACGCCCGGTCGTTCCTTGGCGGGCCACTCGGAGATATCGACGTACTTGTTGCCCTTGATGTCCGTTCGTGCCTGCGCGGCCACATCATCGGGAGAGGCCGTGCCAGCAGCCTTCTCCTTCGCTGCCTGCCGTTCTGCCGCTTTCGCGTCCCGCTGGGCTTGGAGGTCGGCCTGGGCGGCGAGCCTCTTATCCAGCGCCTCGTCCGCCGCCGTGATCTTGTGGTTGGTGTTCAAGACGTCGAGTTGCTTGCCGAGCGTCTCGATCTGGCTCCGGAACTTGTGCTCGGTCTCCAGGTCTCCCGCTCTCTGTGCCGCCTGAGCCTTCTGGAGCGCCACGTCCTGAAGGGCCTGGAGGTTGTCGGCCCGTTGCTTGAGTTGCTCGGCACGGCTGCGCTGGACGGTCTGCTGGGCGTTCTCGCGGTAGCTCGGCGTCCCGCCTAGCACCGAGGCCGTGTTCCCTCCCAGCATGGTCAGAAACTGCGCCATGTCAGGGCCGGGTGCGGGCTGTGCCGCTGCCTGTTGGTAGGCCTGGGCTGCCTGACTAGCGCCTTGCTGGGCGGCCTGGGTGGACGCTGCTAGCGCGTCCTGCTGCTGCTGGGCCAAGGCCTGCATCTGGAGCAGCACCTGAGCCTGGGCGGGGTCATAGCCACCTTGCAGCGTGCCGTCGAGACTAGCCTCGGGCGGGACTGGCATCAGCCTCTACCAAACATCGAGGGGGCCATGAAGTTGTACGCCTGCTGGGCCTGGCCTTGGGACCGTCGTGCAGCACCATGCCCGTGCAAGAGCCCGGTCAGATATGGGAGGAAAGCGTCAAGGCCGCCAGCGAAGTACTGCTGTCCCTGGGAGGGAATCATCTGCCCAGTCTGCGGATTGACGCTGGTGCCCTGGAGCGCTTCCAGTTGCTTCTGGATGGCGTTCTGGGCCTGGGACTGGGCACCCTGGTAGGCCGAGGTGCGGAGCCCCGCCTGCTGGGATCCCACAAGGCTCGGCGTCAGGCCCGATAGAATCGCCCCTGTGCCGGTCGTGCCGATTCCCCGTGCCGCGAGGCTCTGCGCCACCTGGTTGGATGCCTGGTTCGCTCCCGCCGCTATCGTCCCCTGGGCCTGAGAGTAGGCGGGCGAGGAAATCCCCTGCTGGTAGAACTGGTTCGTGAGGTTGCTGACGTTCTGAGGGCTGGTAAGCTGGGCGACTTGCTTCCGGTACTTCTTCCGAGGGTCGCCGCCGAACAGGCCGGAGAGAAGCCCGGGTGCGGCACTCAGGAGCGCCTGGAGCAGCAGTGGGTTGATAGCACACCTCCTTGTGGCGTGGCCGTTACGCTAGCACCTGCCTAGGCACTCGTCACTGAGATTTGCGCCCGAGAGACCGTCTCTCCACCTAGGAGTCCGGCGATGTCAGCCTTGACCCCGTCCAAGGCTGCTCCGATGGTGGCGACGTTGTTGACGTCCTTCTGGCCTATCCCGTCCTTGAACAAGGCGTAGGCGTAAGGCCCGTTGGTGATTACCTTGACGATGGTGGCTGAAAACTGAGACATCCCTGCCTCCTAGTTCAGATCACTGTGTATGAGTAATGGTAGCTCCATGACTGGGATGTGATGTCAGCAGCTTTCCAAGTGAAGACCGCGGTATCGTTGGCAGCCGAGCCGGTGATCTCCGCCCCCTGGCCAGCAATCGCGCCACAGAACGCCACTCCGCAGAGATCGTTGGCCGCACCGAGATTGGACGCCACCGGCAAGGTCAACTCGAAGCTGGTGGTGGTGAGAGTAGTGGTGGGGTCTACGCCAGTCACCCGTCCCGAGACGGTGACCGTATTGCCCACTTGGAGGTACTGGGCCTGAGTCGGAGTGACGTTGGCGTCCAGGTTGGCCTCGGCGGAACGGGTCGGAGTATAGGTGCCTGCCGTCAGCGCCGTGAGCGTCGCACCTCCGCCGACCTTGAGCGAGGTCGAGCCTACGAGATCAACCGCCGTCAGCGTGGTGCCGGAGACGGTGAAGTTGGAGCTGCCCTTGATCTCGCCGTTGGCGTTCCAGGTCGTTACCTGCCCCGAACTGGGCGTGCCGGTCCATTTCACCCGGTCGCCCCAGACGGCGAAGTTTCCACCGCCACCACCTGAGATCAGAGATTGGCCAGCAGTCCCTTCGGCGGCAGGCAAGGTCAGGACGGCGTTGCCGCCATATGAGGGCGCAGTCAGGATCAGCGTGGTGGAAGTCGGCAGGCCGCTGTTGTCGAACTTGACGTACTTGGTCTGATCGACGTCGTCGTAAACCTGGAAGTCTCCAGCGGTAAAGACTGGCATGGCCGTTCCTCCCTAACTCGCGTTCAGACGCAAGTAGTTGTCGTAAGTGCCAGTGCCCACCAAGGTGGTGAAGTACTGGATCGCCACACCGGCCTTGGTCTCGATCACGAGCGTTCCTTGGCTGAACCCCGGGGCGGTGGTGCTGGCGAGTGAGCACGAGGCAATCTGGATGTCACGCGAGACACTGTTGACGTCGGTATACCGGATGCTGGTGGACACGCTGCTGCCCGCAGCCGCCACCTTGCAGGCGATGTAACAGCTGATGAACCAGATCGTCCCGGCCAGCACGTTGCTTGCGCCCAGGAAGGTGGTCACGCCCTTGGATGCGGTCTGGTTGATGATGTCGAGCGCCGCCGCTCGGACTAGACCGACACCAATGAAGTTGGGGAAAGTAAAAGTCACGGCCTTGGTCGCTAGCGAGGCGAACTTCTGCGGGAACCCAACCCCAATCTGTCCGCTCGGCCACAGATATAGACCGGGGATGCCGCCCGCCGAGTTGGACGCGAAATGAAGCCCTGCCAAACCCGCGGCCCCAACGGACGTCTGGTACTCGATTTGATTGACTGCCGTCTCGGCGATGGCAAACATCGGCGTCGTTTGCCCCGCGCCCGAGTCATTGAGCGTTAGGGCGGTGGTGTCTGTGTCTGGTGTGATGGTCTGGGCTTTGGTGAAGGTCTGGGCCAGATCGATAGCGGCGAGGGTGATGGTGGTGGCCGCCGTGCTGGGAGGCGGGCGGTAGGTGTGGGTGCCCGCCGTCAGGCCGTCTAGCTCGAAGGCTGCGATGCGAGTGTTTAGCGAGTTGTCGAAGATGCTGAACAGGTTGTCGGCGAAGGAGGCGGTGAGAGCGCCCACCGCCGTCCAGGCTCCGACGCCAGTCGTCGCACTGGTGCAGGTATAGACGCTCCCAACCGCTGCACCGGCAACCAAGCCATAGGCACCGTTGCTGTCGATCCGGCCCTTGACCACGCTGGCTCTGGGGTTTCCGGCTACCGAGCCGTCGTTGAACCGCATGTAGTCCGAGGTGGCGCCTGAGTTCTGATCGATCACCATCCCTATGTCGTTGATGGTCATGTCGATCTGAGTCAGACCGAAGTAGCCCACCGTCAGGATGTCGGTCCCGTTGGTCCTCAGCTTGAAGAAGTCGTTGTCGCCAGAGACGGCGGTCGAGTCCTCCATGATCACGCTCAAGCCCACCGGGTTGCCCGTGGTGTAGGTGGTCTGGGGGACGTTGATGATGGTCGAGGCGTCGCCCTTGATGCTGAATACGTTGATCGAGTCCGAGGTCTTTAGCTGAAGCCTGATGTTCGTGTCCTGCGTGTCGGTGCTCGCCCCTGGGAGCGTTCCCGTCATGGCGGAGTTCCAGGCCCACGAAGGGAAGGCTCCTACCCCACCGTCATCAAACCGGGCGATGTCAGTCAGCGTCGTCGCCTGGCCGCAGTCCAGTTCGATCCACGCCACCTGGACTTGCTGACCACTACCCGCCGGGATGCCGCTCCAGTTCACCCAGACGATCAGGTTCTGGTAGTCGCCGAGCGCCGTAATCTGAGCCGCCGAGAGCGTCACCGTGTAGACCACGAAGGAACTGGTGAGCACCGCGTTGATCCAGGTCCCAGTCAGAAGTGGGCTCCCGGTGCCGCTAGTGCCCTTGTGCATCGCCACGCTCAGGGTCGAGGCGGCGCCCGCGCCAGTCCTTCTGGCCGCCACTCGCAAGACATGGGTGTTGGTCGAGGCCGGGGTGCTGCTGGGGCTGTTGAGCAGCATCCGCATCGAGATTTGGTTCTGGAAGTCCAGGTTCCCGACCCGGATCTTGATGTAGTCGTTGTCGTCCTCGGTGACTTCATCGACGTAGGACCAGATCTCGGTCCCCTCGTCCTGCCCCCGCCAGTCCCAGTCCGGCAGGATGTCGTTCGCCACCGGACGCAGCGTCAGATCGTTGGCCGCCGAGCCCGAGACGTGGAGCGTCGCCAGAGGACTCGCCGTCCCGACGCCAAACCACCCCAGGGCCTCGTCAAAGGCCGATCCCTGGCTATCGCCTAGGTAGACCTTCCCTTTGGTTCCATCGGCCGTAGAGGCAAGGGTGAGCGAACTAGAGGCGCTGGTGCCGCCGTGGGCTATCTGGCCACCAGAGCGTCCAGCCAGCTTGAGGAACACCCCGCCGTCAACGTCGCCCCCTATGGGGTCGCCCGAGCCGTTCGGGTTCTCGCCAATGATGATGCGGTTGAAGCCGAAGCTGGCGTCCTGGAGGAAATAGTCGATTAGGACCAGCTTCTCTCTCAGCCGCGAGTGGAAGTCGGACTCTTTGGGCTCCGGCAGGGTCTCGGGCTTGATCGGGATGTAGTTGCGCACGCTACCTCCCGGAATCTTCCACGCCGAACTGCTCTCCCTCAATGATCAGGGCTTCCTGGGCGAAGGCCGAGGCAGTGATCTGAGCGGTGATCTGCATCCCCTCGAACAGGAACCGCGGCTCGATCTTGTGAAGCTTCTGCCCGCCCAGCGTCACGGTCTTGCTATAGACCGTCACCGGCCCCGCGTCGTTGGTCTTGGTGTTCTGGGCGGTATACGTGATGATCGGAGTCCCGGTATAGGAGCCGCAGTAGCCGTAGATCTCGGCCCCTTCCCACTCGTTGCCCATCCCCGCCAGGTACATCCGGCGGGTGACGTAGCCCATCGTATCGTCCGCCACCGGGAGCGTGGTTCCGTTCTCGCGGTAGACCTGCCCCGCACCTGCCGCGGTGCTGTTGCCGCCAAATCCCAGGTAGACGTTGGTCTCGCCGCTCGTGCGCTGCACCGTCCAGGCAGATCGAATGTTGGCGCTGTTGGCGCCTACGGTGTTCCTCATGTCCACCATGCCGGAGATCTTCAACTGTCCGTTCGCCACGTGGTCGCTGGAGTAGCTCAGGTGCAGCGCCCGGAACCCACCGTTGGCCAGCGCGTTGTTGCGAAAGTAGAAGATCAGTTCCTGTTCCTCGCGGTTGTTGATCAGGGCATAGTTGTTGGTGGTCGCCGTGGTCGAGATGATGCCTCGCCAGTCCAAGCCGTCCGTCACGGTGCGGAAGCTGTAACCATCGGTAACGTGGATGCCCGAGTCGGAGACGAAGGCTAGTAGCTCGGTCGCCCCGTCCATCGAAAAGGTGCAGGCACACATCGGGTTGACGCAGCCGTAGGTCTTGGAGATCGGAGCCATCGCCTTGCCCCGGTCAAAGCTGGAGTCGCGCTCAGAAGGCAGGTAGTTGACCCGCCAGATCGATGCATCCAGCGCCACGATCAGGCTGGAGTTGACCACCTTGACCAACCGGACCTGGTCGTTCTCCCGGGTCTCGAAGTCCAGGAAGTAAGACGGCGGGAAAGACTCCGGGTCGCCCGGGAAGCTCCAGCGGATCTGGCTTGGGTTGGCGACGTCGTTCAAGACCAGCGTGTCCTCGAACACGTCTCCCGTGCTGGCATTGGGCGGCGGGAAGTTCTTGGAGACCTCAGAGGTGATGTCGCCAAAGGTGTAGACGATGGCTGGGTATTGGACCGTTCCGTCGATCGGCCCACCGTAGTGGGCTGAAGCGATGATGTAGTCCACCGCCAGCACAGCAGCGGGCCGAGAGAAGGAGACCCTGATCATGAAGTTGGCGTCAAAGTCCGAGTCCACCAAAGATGCCACGTCGCTAGAGAACCACCGATCAGTGGGGCCACCCAAAGTCAGCACCTGGGTGGAGGTTCCAGTCACGTTAACCGACTTGGAGGCGGTCTTGGGAACATTCAAGATGAACGCCCCGCTGCCCACTTGCTGGGTGGTGAAGTTCCCATCCGGGGCCCGCTTGCCGATCGTAACCGTCATCGGCGTGGTGCCTGAGTTGGTCTTGGCCCCGACCTCCACCGTGATCCCCTTGACCGAGCCCGCGAAGCCACCAAAGGAGTTGAAGCCATAGTAGGCTTGGGCCTTGGTCCCGCCGACGAACGAGCCCGCCGTGGCGGAAGCAAACGTCCCACCCGTAGCGAACGCCCCCGAAGCATTGGCGAAGTCCGCGTAGGGCGCGGAACTGGCGCTTGCTGCGGCGAAGGAAGCCGCCGTTGAGAGCACCGAAGTGTCCACCATGTAGTTCGCTGCCGATGCCGTGGCCCCAGCCGTGGCGGTGGACATGGCCATCTCGGAGATCATGAACCCGAGCGGGAACTCCTTGTCGCTTGCCTTGTCCTTCTTCGGTGACCGGTAGACCCGCCAGTGGGTGGTGATGGGATTAAGCGTGGGCGGCATCTGGATGATGGGCGCCATGCCGGTGCTCGACACGTAGACCGTCGCCGGGCCGTTGTTGGAGTTGAACGCCGATTCCAAGCTCAGGATCGCGCCATCCTGGGTGATCTTCGCTACCTCGGTAGTCCAGTACTCGTAGTACCCAGTCACCGCCTGAGAGAAGGCTGAGGCACTCGCTGCCGTGGTAGGCGTCGCGATCACCGGGATCATGCCCATCTGCCTCGGTGTCAGCGTGTTCCCTGCCGCGGTCGCTGTCAGGTAGATGGTGAGATTGGTGCCGGTGCTGGAGACGTCCGCCGTGGCGCCGTTCAAGAGGAAGAACCGGTTCCGGTACTGGATGACTTCCAGTTGGCTGCCCGACTGGGTCCCAGCCGTCACCGAGAACGTCCCAGTATCACCGACCGTGGCGAAGTTGTAGCGGGAGGACGCCATCGCGATCAGGTAGGCGTCACCGTTATCGAAGGTGATGTCTCTCAGCCCATCGACGTCTACCGCCGCGGCGACAGCGACGCCGAACACGGTGCGGCCAGTGGCTCGCTGAAGCGCCTGGGAGCCCGGCGCGTACACCGCGTTTCGGATGTCAGCGAGTTGGCCGGGGGTTAGAAGCGCAGGGTCGGCAGCGGTCCAGAGACCCTTGTTGAGCGGCTCGGTATGCCTCGCCATCTCAAGCGTAGTCCCAGTCGAGCCACCGGGTGGATCTGTCGCCAGTGGCCTGAGGAATGGCGCCAGGCACGAAGCCTAGGTTCTCATCGGGAATGGACGTCTGTTCGCTTAGCATGCTCTTGAGACCGTCCTGAGCGAGACTCAGCCAGGTCTGGCCTTGCGCCTTCCTCTGTTCTCCCTTATCGGTTAGGAAGTGCCACTTGGCCCAGGCGATCGGGATCTCCTCGTAGTCTTCCAGGATGTCGAGCGCCGCCGTGACGCCTGAGGCAGAGGCCAGACTGAAGCGCCGGTAGAACCGCTGGAACAAGACGTCTGCCGCCGCGGGAGGTGGGATTAGTCTGACCTTTGACCTTTCGGCCAACCGGAACAGGTCATAGCCCTCTGGCGTGTCGGTAGCGAACTCGTCGGTGATCGACCGGTCCCAGCCCCGGCGCTGGATATATCTCAAGGGTCGCTGGCTGCCTAGCAGCTTGACCCCGTATCCGTTCCGCATGTTGCTGGGAGCGTCATACATGTCCCTGACTGCGCTAACGGTGAAGGACTGGACCCCAGTAGGGTAGCCGGTCGTGACGACGCTCAGGCCGAAGCCTGAGGCCGCTGTAGCCGTTACCCGCATCCCCAGCATGAACCCTGAGGCAATCACCAAGTCGTCCACCTGGAGCCCGTGCCCGGCCGGGGATGCCGCCGAGGCTTGCCCGCCACTCGCCGATACCCCTGTCACCGAGAAAGGGGCATAGACCTGCTGGGGCGTGTATTCAGCCCTCAGGAACTCCCAGCGGTACTTACCGCCCAGGAACTGGAACGCCGCTCTCAGCGAGTGGTGGGCGCGGCCGGTCATCTCGACGTCGGCCGAGGCGCCGATACAGTCGGCAATCGACTGGACCGCTGCGTTCCAGGCTATCGTGCTTTGGTTGAAGAGGCTCATCCTTGGCCTCGTCTCTTAGGCGGGTTGGAGTGCTCCGTTTTTGGCTTCTTCTTGCTTTCTCTGCTGCTCCATCTCGGACTCGGCCTCAGCGGCAATCTCGGCCCACTGCTCGTCACTGACCCTGGGCTGCTCTCTTTTCTTCTCTTCCCGCAGCATCTCCCAGTACTGGACCAGCTTGGGGACTTCCTTCATCGCGTCCCGATGCTCTGAGACCCAGTCCTTGGCGTTGCTTGCCAGTTCCCTGCGGGTCTTCTCGTTCTCGATCAAGAGGCCCAGCTTGTCCTCGAACTCTTGCGGGTCGTTGAACAAGAGACCAGTCTTGCCGTCTTCCATCTCGTGCTGGTAGGCACCCGAGTTCTGCGCCAGAGTCGCAGCGGGCTTCTTCAGCACCGAGGCTTCGTACCACTTGATGGCGCTCCGGCAGGTGTTGAACACGTTCTCCTGCAGTGGTGCCAGCGCGATGTCGTGCCCGATCATCGCCAGCCTCAGCTTGTACTCAGGATAGGGGCACCAGGACTTGTAGGTGTACCTGTGCGCCGGGATCAGTTCTTTCACCCAGGGAAAGATGGCACCCCAGATCACCCAGTGGACCTCGGGGTACTTGCGGGTGATGTTGCCCAAGGCCTCTCTGAGAGGGAACCAGTCCTCGTAATGGGCGACCCCGCCCTGCCAGAGGATCTTGATCTGCTTGGGGTTCTCCTTGAGATCCACCGGCTCATAATGGTCGAACCGGACCAGGTTGGGATGGACCAGGGTCCTCAGTGGCGTGGCGTTCTGTTTGACCGCCGATTCCACCGCGGGAGTTGAACAGCCCACCGAATCGGCCAGCTCGATCAGCATCTTCCAAGTGGTCAGCGTCTGGCGGTTCTTCAAGATCGAGAACCCGTTCTCGCCGTCCTTCCACAAGACCTTCTTCTCGCCGTTGCTGACGATGCCGATATGGTGTCCGGGTGGAATCAGGTCCCCGTTCATGTCCTTGACGCCTAGTCCCTTAAAGGCTTGGTTCAGCGGCGAGACATTGAACAGGTTGTCGTCCGTCTCCATCATGATGGTGGGCGGCCATTTCCAGCCATCTTCCCGCTTGGAAGCCAGGAACGACTGGACACCCCTGACGTTCTGGATATTGGCCTCGCCGACTGGTTGGTACATCAGCACCAGGTCCGCCTCACAGAACTGCTGGATCCGTTCCATCAAAGGAATGTCGGCCAGGTTCTGGTCGATCACCGCCTTGACCGGCAACCCCAGATCCTCAGCCGTCGAAAGCTGTACCCCCAGCCGGTAGTAGTGGGACGCCGTTGCCTTGGGTGGATAGAGCGTATAGACGTTCAGATCCTTCACTGGCCACCAAAGGTCTTGCGGAACCAGTCGCCCACCGGGTTGCTCGACTTCTTCTTCGGCGTCTTGGCCGGGGTCAGGATGCCTGACCACTCAGGCCCCAGCCCTGACGTGTCTACCGGGGCTGAGTAATTTCCCACCGTCGCCGTCGGGTACTTCCTTACCGGGACCTTGGGGCGTGGGCTACCCATTGGAATGCGAGCCCTTGAAGATGTCGCCGGGAGATGCCTGAGAGTTGGGCGTGTCGGGATCCTCGATGTCCGTCCCCGAGCCGTTGGTGGCCCCGGTGGGCATGTCGGCCTTGCGATCCTGGGTGGCACAGATTGGATTGGGGAAGTTGACACCCGTAGGCCCACCGGCGGCGTGGACCGTGCTCTCGATCGCCCCGCTGGTCTCGGTGTTCTGAATCGGCTGCGAATGGCCCGAGTCCGGCACGTTAGGCAGATAGTCCTTGCCCGGCGAGCCGCTGTTGCCCCCTCTCATCACGACTGCCATGTTAGATCTCCTTGCCGTCTACGAACGTCACCTGGTTATCCAAAATGCGCCGGTTCTTGCGGCGGTCGTAGGTGCAGTACTCAGGGTTTCTGTCGAGGAACCCATAGAACTTGCGCTTGTCCTTCATCCAGTCGGGGTCCAGCAAAGTGTTCATCGCGGCAAACAGCGGGATGTTGACGAAGCTCGCCACTCGGCGGAATTCATTGCCCCGGTGCAGCGTTCCGTCGTCCAGCTTCCTCAGGTCCGCGATCCCCTCAAAGCGGGGGCCGTAGTACTCGGGATTGGACGCCATCAGGAGCTTGGGGTCCATCATGATGTCTGCCGCCGTCTCGTTCTTGCCGATGAAGAAGGCCATGCTAGCCCCCGAACCTGCCGCCCATCCAAGGGCTTGCGCCGTTGGTGTGGTGGTCCTTCTCCTTGTCAGTGTCCGGCGCGTTCCAGGCCGCGCCGTTGGGAATCCCGTCCGCCATCGCTTCGGGGAAGTCCCTCTGCTGGTCGGGAATCGGCGTCTCGAAGTGTCCGATCGAGCCCGAGGTGACGCTCGGCTTGACGCTGGTGATCGGAATCGCGTGTCCACCCCGCAGGGTGTCTTCGCCCTCATGCCCTTCAATCACGTCAGGATCCCAGCCCTTCGCCCGGACTACGATCTTCTGGGCTTTCTCAGTCTGTCCCTGCATCTCTAGCCTCCTGGACCTTTGAGGGCCGGACTCCCCACCTCTCCTCGCCCGGCCCCCTCTGGCCTATCGTTTAGCCGTTGGTGACACCCGTCACGGCGTACCAGGCGGAGGGATGATCGAGCTGCATCGTCGCCTCCATCAGTACGATGCCACGGGTGTGGTCGCCGCCCTTGCCCATCGGCTTATGCTGGGGCGGACGGTAGACCGCCACCTTGGCCATGCTGCGGTCGCCGATGAAGTATGCCCCCACCGCCGAAGAAGTCGAGCACGGGATGAAGCGGTCCGTGATCACCGCCAGCAGCTGGTTGAACGGGGTCTCGAACACGTCGATGTTGGCCACGATCCGCATGTCCGAGGCAGCGATGTTCCGGGTGTTGTAGGTGGTCGCCAGCGTCGCGACCGTGAACTGGCGCTTGGTGTCGGGCGCGAACCAGATCGAGTCCGGCTCGGCCCCCGCCTGGAACAGCACCTGAGCGCCACCGATCAGGTCGGCAGTGACGAAACCGCCCGAGGCCGAAGACGCGGTGGTGATCCCCAGGCCGCGGAACCCTCTCATCAAGGGTGCCGTGGTCGCCTCGGCGCCGGTTGCGGATGCCGCCACACCGGTGCCGGAGTTGAACGCCCGGGCCTCGAAGTTCCTGGCGATCTCCTTGAACGCCTTCATCGTCTGGTACTCGTACATATCGCGGATGCCAGCCACTCTAGCCTGGCGCTCGCGATCGGAGACGATGACGTGGCGCGAGAAGATCTGGGTGACGTTGGTGAGTCTGGCCGGGCCGGTGATGGTGTCGCCGCCAAAGTCGATGCCTTCAGCCAGACCTGCCGTGGCGGTCGCCGCCAGCGAGTCCACCGCCCAGGAGTGCATCACGTCATAGGCGCGGATCTTGGGCGCGGTCGAGAAGAACGGCGTCTGGTAGGAGTCCAGGATGGTGCAGATGTCCATCAAGTCCTCGTGATGCCCAGCGCCAGTGACGGTGTTCAGGTAGCCCGAGTCGATGGTCGAAAATAGACCAGCGTCAGAGACTGTTCCGGGTGCGGTCGGCATGTCCTTATGCCCCTCTTCAGGACTTCCTTACTGATTCAGGAAGTCGTCGGAAATCGCCGTCTTGAGCCGCGCGCGTGCGAAAGCCGCTGCGGTGTTGCGGTTGGGGTTCTCGCGGTAGTTCCGTGCCGCTACCTCGACTGCCGCCTCTTGCCCTTGGGGAATCCGCCGGGCGTCCCCTGAGCGTTGATTGGGGATCTGTGCCTCGGTCAGGTCCGAAGTGTCAGGCGGGGCGCCGTTCCGGTGGGACTTGCGCTTGGTCTCTCCCAGCCGGTGGTAGGCCAGTTCAAAAGCAGCTACGGGATCAGCCTGGAAAACCCGGTTGTACATTTGCTGGAAGTCGGAATCGGTGTTGAGCAGTTCCCCGATGTCGGACTCGAACTTGCCGTAGTCCTTGTACTTGCCGAGCATTGTCTGGCGTGCCTGCATGCCCCGAACGAGCGGCTCGAACTTCTGTGAGACAATCTGGTTGGCACGCTGGTCAACGTATTCCTCCAGCGCGTCCACCGGCACCGCCGCTTCGGCAAGCCTTTCTCCTGCAGTGTTCCTGTGCGGCACGTCCTGATGGGGGTTCACATAGGCCGACTGAAGGTTCTGGTTCAGCTCGGCGAGACGCTTGGCCTCTCTTGAAGAGGCGGCGTAATCGCGCGAGACGTTGGCCAGCTTGGCTTCTAGTTCGGCGATGCGCGGATCAGGTTCTTGGGCCTGAGAGCCGTTCTGCTCTTCCATCGTTTCCCTTCCCTGGGAGCTTATGAGGCTTGGGCTTCGCCGACCTCGGCTCCGTTGCGCGCCTCTTCCTGACGGCGGTTCACTTCGTGGTTCACCAACTCATTGTGCCATGCGGTCAACGTCCACTCAATCTCCGAGATGCGGCCGCGGATCATCTCGTCGCTGTTGCCCGCCAACTCGCCACTGCGCTTGTCGGGGGTCATCACCAGAGCCTTGATCAGTTGCTGGCCACGGTTGGCGTAGATCACCTGCATCACGCCCTTCCAGCCGGCAGTCCCTAAGGTGACCTTGACCGCTTCAATCTGTTCTTGGTTGAGCATCAGATCGCTCCTAGGGGTTGCGGCTGCTGGACGTTCATCTGTTGTCCCAGGACGCCCGGGCTCAGTTGCTCCAGGTTCGTGGCTCCTGGGGCAGCCTCGGCGCCCTGCGGGGCTCCCTGGCCTTGCGCAGCCGCCATCAGGTTGACCATCGAGGGCTGGCTGTTCAGGAAGTCCTGGAAGTTGGGGTAGTCGAACAGTTGGAAGCCTTGTTTCAGCCAGTTGGCCCAGTTGACGATCTGGAGCGCCGCGGGGTTGGCTGACATCATCTGGCTGAAGGCAATGTAGTCCTGCTGTCGGATGCTCCGGCCCAGCATCTGAGAGGCTCCGACGGCTCGGGCCTTGTAGTCGGCGGCGAAGTCGTCCTCATCCACCGTGACCCGCTCTTGGTAAGGCATGCCGGTGATGGCGTTGACGCTCGCAATCGAGCCGATGTACTTGGTGTAGGGCTTGGGCAAGAGTCTCCGGTCGAGTTCCCAGAAGGCATTTGCCAAAGGCTCTACCATCCCCTGCTCGATCGCCAGGCTTTCCATCGCTACCCGGGTCAGGGCGTTCTCCTGCCGTCCGAGGAATCCTCGGGCGGTCTCTCTACCGCCACCTCCGCCCCCACCCATCAAGGCTTCGGTCTGGCCGGTGCCTAGCTGCATGAAGCCAAACAGTTGCTCAATCTCGGCGTTGCCGAGTTGGACGTTGCGCATGTCCGGGCTCAGCGGGCGGATGTTGGAGTCGTCGGCTGGACCCGTCACCGTGATGATGCGTCCCGACCTGGAAAACAGGTTCTGGGTGTTGATCCCAGCGGTGTCGGAGACGATCCACTGGTTGTCCAGCAACAGGTCCACCGAGTCGAGCTTCTGGTTGTTGAGCCGGTCCGCTGTCCTTTGGGGACCGTAGGCGATCTCGGCCTTGGCGATCCCGTCGAAGCTGTAGGGGTCGCTCATCGGAGCGCAGGCGATAAAGGGCTTCCGCTGGTTCGGGAGCTGGGACTCGCGGTTCTTCAGGACCACTCGTTCGTTGCCGATCGCGATACAGCGTGCCCGGATCCCTGAGGTGGCAAACTCTGAAGGCACTAGGCCGTGCATCTCCCAGATCTCTACCGGCTTGGCGAACCTCTCGTTCTGGCGGGCCTGGTAGTCGTACTCGTTCCGGTAGGTGGTCCGCCGCTGGGTGTACTCGGATGCCCCGGCTCCAGTCATCGGGAAGTCTTTCAGCATCTGGACCGCCGACTTGTCGAAGTAGGGGTAAGGGCCCTCAGCGTCTTCCATCAGGTCGTCCCAGTCAGCCCAGTAGCGGTGGATCACCCAGGCCATGTCGTCAATCCGGGTCCGGGCCGGCTGCTGCCAGAAGTCTAGCCGGTCGATGGTCTCCCAGGTCGGACCATTAAAGAGTTCGGCGTCATACTCCCGCATCACCGGGACCGAGAAGCCGGGGGCGATCTCTTCGTTCTGGACCGACCGGTTCCTGCGGGTAACGTTCTTCCAGCCGTATCTCAGGATCCCGGTGCCACAGATATCGGCCTGGAGGAAGAAGTCGATCGCCCGGATCACCGAGTCGCAGTCCTTCATCTGGGCCGAGATCAGCATCTCTGCCTTCTTGGCAGACCCAGCGTCTTCCGGTGCGTAGCCTTCAAAGTTGACGATCGGCCAGGCACCGAAGGAAGTCTGGACCTTCCTCGCCACGTCCGACTGGATCATGGCGAAGGTGAAGGGGATCGAGATCTGGTTGCGGAACTGGGAGCCTCTTCCGTCCCAGACCCCGCGGTAGGTGTTGTACTGGGACTGGATGCGGCTGAAGACCTTCTGGTTATAGCGCAGGCTCTCTTGCCTGCGGCTATCTACCAGTTCGATCACCCGGCGCCAGTCGGGGTAGTCACGAGTGCGCGTCGGGGAACCGGTGTTGAGGTCGCGTCCTGCGCTAGCCATCCGTGGCCCTCTAGTAGATCTTGATCTGCGGGTTTACCTCTGACTTGCCCGTCTCTACCGCCTTGGACAGTAGCACGTCAATCTCGGCCATCAAACGGTTTCGCTGGGTGTTGAGTGTGTCGAGCTTCTTCACCAGGTCTGGCGGAAGGCCTTCGTTGTCCCGTGCCGCCTCGTGGACTCGGTCCTGGACGAACCACAGCTTCATCGAGGTAGTTATCAGCTTGTCCACCAGAGAGCCTAGGGTGTCAGACATGGGCCATCAGCCATTGATCGCGCCACTCGGGCCATAGGGTCCGCAACTCGAACTCGGTGGCGTTTAGCTGGTTCTCTCCCAGGTTTGACCAGATCACCTTGGGGTTATCGCCGATCGGGTCGTGGACCCGGATAGCGGGAACCTTGAGCGCCCCTGCCAAGGCTACCGGGGCCGAGCCGCAGGCGATCATCGCCCGGGACCCGGCAAGGTAGTGAGCCAAGACCTGGAAGTCGCCCTTGTCGTCGAAGGTGAGCCACTCGGGATAGGTGCGCTGACCAATCTCGCGGTCCCTTTCGGCGCCGATGAAGACAATCTCGTCGAAGGTGGACTCCAGTTCCTGTCTCACCGAGGCGAGGAACTTCCAGAACTGAGGGCTGGCTTTGGTGTGGGTGCAAACTGGCATGCCGTGGAGCACTAGCCGGTTCTTCTGGGTCTGGGGCTCGATCTCGAAGCATGGGGTGCTGGCCAGGGTGTCCTGATCCACGTCCAGTTGGACCTTGCAGGTCTCGCGGCACTCCAGCGTTAACTGGCGCTGAGGGAAGCCTCTGAGACCTAGGTGATAGACCCGGTTGCCGGCGAAGTCCTTGCTCTCTAGGCCAAAGTGCCAGGGCTGGCCGCCGCACTGGTAGCCCTTTATGCCGCTTCGGTACTCCACCCGTTCGACGTAGGACTGAGCCTCCATCAGCGGCCTCAGCATCTTGCAGGTGTGCTCGTCCATCCAGATCACGGCCTTCTGGCCGGTCTGTTTCGCCCAGTGGTAGACGATGGGCCACTGCATGATGGCGTCGCCACACTTGCCGGGAAGGGTGAAGATGGTCTCGCTCATCGTGGCTCCTTGACGTACAGGTCGTTGTCAGCGCTACGCATCCGCCTACGGTAGCCGTACTCCCTCAGGTAGGCGTCGTGTTCCCCGACTTGCCAGGCTTCGACCACGATCACCTTGGGTGCCCAGCGAACCAGGTCGCAGCCTTCCAAGACGTCCTGCTCGGCCCCCTCGACATCGAGGCAGAGCACGTCCAAACTCTCGTACTCCCACTTCTCCAGTATCTGGTCCACCGTTCTGACCTTGGTCTTGAACGTCACCCAGTTGCGGATCCCAGCCGATCGCTCGGGATGCGGCTTCAGGGCCGAGTGGGACTCGGGGTTGGCGATGTTGACCTGGAAGTCCTGCTCGTCGGCGGGTTCCTTGCCGCAGGCGCAGTGCTCCACCGAGAATCGGTTCAGATCAGCGATATCGGCCAATTCGGGGTTGGGCTCGACACAGATCACCCGCCAGCCGTGCTGCTTCTCCAGCAAGTAGGTGGAGTTCACCGACACCCCATCGGCCGCCCCGATATCGATGGCGTGGCCCCGATAGTCTTCCCGAAAGTAGCCAATGATCAGTTGATGAAGCGGGCCGTTGGGCGGCACCACTTCCAGTCGTCGCTCGCGGTAGACCACGCCGTCAGCCACCTTCACATCGCCGCCTTGAGCCTTCTCAGACACAGGGCGAAATCCTTGGCGCAGAACCAGAGGAAGCGCTCAGCGTCGGCCATCATGCGCTCTCTCATCTGGGGGTGGTCGATACAGGCGTGGTGCAAGGCCACTTGGGGAACGTGGTGGATCCTGCCCAGCGACTCGGCCAGGATCTGGAGCACCGTGTCTTGGCAGAAGTGCTCTAGCTCTGGGTAGTTGAACCATCCCAGGGTGTCCAGCCAGTTCCTTGAGACACAGGCCCAGTTGACCCAAGGCTGGCCTTCGGCCTGTAGGGTGTCCGAGCCCTTGAGGTGAACCAGTCCGATATCGTTGCTAAAGGTGTCTAGTCCCTGTTCTAGCTCGACGTCCCAGCCTGGCCGTGTGAAGACAATATCGTCCGATACGACCAAGTAGCCGCGGTACTGCCTGAAAGTGTCACACAGGGCGTTTACGGCCCTTCCACGACCCTGTGGCTCACCAATCATGAGAACCACCCGCTCGCTATCGAACCTGAGCCGGGTCGATGGGACGTCGTCCTTGTCCACGTAGAGCAGAACATCGGCTTGGGAGTACTCCAGGACGCTAGCCACCATCTTGACCACTCGTTCGGGACGGCCCCGAGTAGGGCAGACGACCGCGATCATGCCCGGTCCCTGGCGTCTTGCTTCATCCGCTCGATGCTCTTGATCTTGGCCCTTATCCGCTTGACGATCGCCCGCCTACCCACGGCGCACCAAGAGAGGAAGGCGTGCTCGTCGGTCCTCAGCAGGTCCGAGTTCATCGAGGTCAGCGCCTGGTGATGCATCAGGAACTTGTCCGCCGGGGCGTACTCTAACTGGGTCGCCTCGCCCAGCATCTCGATCACTGTGTCCCAGACGAACCCATAAGCTGGTGGGAAGGCGTACCAGCCTACTTCCTCGATCCACTCGCGGCTGACGTAGGGGTGAGTGCAGTAGTCACCGTCGCTGGTCGCCGGGCTCACCACCCCCAGCTTCCCCACGAAGCCATCGAAGGTCTCGATCACGTACTCGTCCCAACCTTTGACCATGAAACGCGAGTCGTCGGGCGTGGTGCCGAAGATACGGTACTCGTCCTTGTGCTTCTCATAGAGGAAGTTATTGGAGGCCACGGGCCCTATCTGCTTATCGACGTTGAACCTCACGCGGTCGCCGAATTTGCCCTTCCAGTCGATCCAGTCCAGGTACTGGTGGATCTGGTCGGCATCAACGTAGACCGCCAAGTCGGCCTTGTCCGAAGTCTTGACCAGCGACTCGACGCAGCCCAGCAGTTCTTCCCTGCGGTCGCGGCTGGCGCAGGTCACGAGAATCGGTCCGCTCGGTGCCGTCACGTCAGTTCCAGGTACCAGTCGCGGTAGCGGGCGAACTCTTCCATGCACTCCCTCTGCCAAGCTTCGTCGTTGGTTTCCATCGCTTCAGCCGCCCAGCCCAGTGCCATCGTGATCCCCTTGGCATATCTCATGTGCGGCAGTGTGCTGGCTACTAGATCGGGTGGCTCGCGGTCCATGATGCGTTCGGCGGCCTTGGCCAGAGCCACTCTTTCTTCAATCGCTACTCGGTGCTCGGAGGCCGCTCTTAGAAGGGCCGCCACCTCATGCCGCAGGCTCACTGGCCTTGGGCTTCCGCTTGACTGGGCGCTTCATCGCCTTGTGGACCCGGAGACCGATCTCGTAGCCCAAGAGCTGCGGCGGTAGGTCCGGGTCGTAAGAGGCGCGGATCGAGATGCCGGGTTCGCCGGGTGGGAAGATACCAATCTGGACGATCAACGAGCGCTGTGCCATTCAAGCCTCCCTGACGTAGACGTTGTCGAACTCTTTGCGATCGATCATGCGATAGCCTGCTGGGGCAACCAGCGAAGTACCATCGGGATAGTCCTCCAAAACGATCACCCTGGGCTTCCAACGCTCGATATCGAAGCCTTTCATGACTTCTACCTCGTAGCCCTCGGAGTCCACCGTGAGGAAGTCCAGCCTAGGGAACCCGGCTTCTTCCAGGATGCGGTCGAGCCTCAGCATCTGGACCTGGGCCGATACACCGCTCTTATGGACGAAGCCAGAAGCGGAGGCCATGCTGCCGCCGCCGTGAGCGTAGAAGGTAGCGATCCGGTCCTCAGCCCCGGCTCCGACCGGGCGCCAGAGCTTGCGGCGGCTGCGTCCGATCTCTTCCAGTCCGGGATTGGCCTCGACGCAGAGCACGATCCAACCCTTTTCCTCAAAGTGATACGTGTTGCTGAAGCAGTGTCCGTCGTTGGCCCCGACGTCACAGGCATAGCCGAAATCGGGCAGTAGCGGCTCGACCAGGACATCCACGCCGTTGGTGCAGTGAACGCTCAAAGCACCACTTCAATATTAGGGAGCGGGAACACAAAGCTGGCGCCGGCATCCAAGGTGGCCCGCTCACGTCTCAGGAACTCGTCCCGGAACGCCCAGGGGCCGACCAGGATATAGCCCGGATTGTTCTCACGCATCGCCTCTTCGCTCACGATCGGCAGCCACGAGCCCACCATTCTCAAGTTGAACTTGAGCGGGTTCCGCTCGGCGACACCGATGAAACTATCGTGGGAGTCCAGGTACTGGAGCATCACCGTCATCTTGGTGCTGGCGCCGTAGATCCAGCATCCTCGCTGAGCGAAGGGACCGCGGCAGAGGTCCAGCATGCGCTCTTTCCACTTGGCGGCGCGCTGGGCAAAGGTCTGGGCGTCCTCCCGCGTGGGTCGCTTGATCCCTAAGAGGTCCTCTCTCTGGCGGGTGGACTTCCGGGCGATCACCCTGATCGAGCCACCGTTGACGTCGTTGTGGGTGACTCGCGTGATGGTGAGCCCGTGCTGGCGGTAGAGGTCGGCCAGGACATGGATGTCGTAGTAGGTCAGGTGCTCATGGCAGACAGCGGCAAAGTCGTTCTTCTCCAGCATCGTAGGAGAATCCGAGAGCTGGTTGATCCAAATGCCATCACTGCTCAGGACGTCGTGGATGTCCCTGACGAACTTCCCGGGGTCATCGAGGTCGTAGAACATGGCGCAAGACGTGATGACGTCGTAGGGGCCGGTACAGGAACCCTTGGAGAAGTAGTCCGTTACCACCTTCTTGGCGTGTTGCTGCAGGGTGCCCTGGAAATCCAGCGCTGGCTCACAGGCGGTCTTGTGGAACGTCTCTGGCACCTGAGAGAGCAGGAACCCGTCGTTGGCTCCGATATCCAGCCAGGTGCCGAAGCGGTGGTACTGGAGCGCGTTCTCGACCACGTTGCTCAAAGCGTCCTTCATGGTCTGGTTGATGCTGGAACGGTACCAGTACTTCCGGAACAAGAGGTCGTTCTTGACGGTGTGCTCTAGCTGGAGCAGGCCACAGTTGTTGCACCTCACCAGATGGAGCGGGGCTCTCGGGAGGCCGTAGTCGATATCGGCGACGAACCTGGGGAGGAACTGTTCGCCCAGGTCCAGTACCGGTTCCAGTTCCGAGGCGTAGCAGGCTCGGCACTTGGTGATGGTGTCGTAGATCGGCTCTAGGATGGTCCGAGTGTCATCCTTGGCGCTGAACTTCACTTCCGTGCGTTCCATCGGATCTCCTAGATGTTCCTGAGGGGTTCTCTGGGATTCTCTGCTCGCCAGCGCGCGGTATCATCGTCATCGAACATCCGGCTGTCCAGTCCTTCGACTTCCAACAGTTGCGAGCCGTGCTCCCAGGGAGGCTTCTGCTGCGCCACTCGCTTCATCGGCTGATAAAGTTCGGGCTGGAATGCGTCCGCGTGGGCATCGACGTAATCGTCCTTCATCTTGGGGTTGACCATCATCTGGCCGATCTTGGCCATCTGCTCTAAGAGATGGCTCATCCCCGGGGCGCCTTCTACCCACTTGACATGCCCGTCCACCCAGAAGGTGGCGGCGTTGACGATGCGCTCGATCTTGGACTTCCCCTTGTTGCGGTTGAACTCGTAGAACATCGGCATCGGCTCGCCGACGTCACTGAAGAAGTTCCGCAGCGCCAGTTCTAGCGTTCCACCTCTTCCGCCACTGGCGAAGAAGTCCCCCGCTAGGGCAAATACCTTCCTTCCCTGCTTCCGGTAGCGCTGGACGATAGCAACCATCTGCTTGGCGAAGTCCTCAGCTCGCCAGAGGGGTGAGCCATAGATTTCGCAGACGTAGACGTCGCCTGAGCCGTTTCTGGGGTAGCCGTGGATGACCATCACGGTCTCGTCTTTGGCCACACGTCTTTCGCCATGAGCGAAGGCGGTATCGAAACAGATGGCGTACCTCAGAAGGTGCCAGGGAACATCTTTGCTGGGAATGCGGCACTGCTGGATCTGGTCCCTCGTGATGGGGTTGAACTCCGAGATGGCGGGGTCGTTCAACACCTGGGCGGCGTATCTCAGTGGGTCTCTACGCTGGTAGTCCTTGAGCCGCTTCTCGGGCCAGGTCTTGGGGGCGGTGGGTTTCTCGTCCTTGTCCCTGGCACTTAGGAAGTAGACGTGCCACTTGCCGCCGTCCGATGCGGTGATGCTATCGGTCTCCATCCCGGTCAAGGTGGCAACGCCTTCATCCCGGAACGCCACGCCGAGGTGGTCGTCGTCGTCGTACCGCGTACCAACCCAGACAATGAGGCCATCCGCCTGGACCACCGGAACCATCGAGGTGACTTGAGAATTGACCGTGGCCAGCCAGTTGGTGTCGGACGTCATGCGCTCATAAGAGATGGGGTCGTCGTGGATCCAGACGTCCGGGTGGGCGCCCACGATCGAGGTCTCTACCGCGAAGGTGCCGAAGCTGGGGTCCTTCCTACTGGTGTTCTTCCTCGCCGCGTGGGTGATCTCCTTGCCGGTCCAGCTTCTGGCCTGGGTGCTCCAGTTGCCGTAGAGGGTGTTGAACATGGCATAGGGGTCGGAGCCGTCCAGCACGGCCTTCATGCCGCCTAGGATCTTCTGAGACAGCTCCGTTCGCTCTGAGCCGACATAGATGCTGACTTCGGGGTCTCTGACCTGGATCCAGAGCTGGAGCGCCTGGGAGAGGGTGGTCTTGCCAAGCTCTCTAGGGATCACCAGGGCGAGGTGGGTTTGCTCAACGATGCCGATCGCTCGGCGCTCGAACCAGAGGTCTACGTGTTGCTGGAACCAGTCGGCTACTGGCTTATGGATCTTCTCATCGATCCACTTCTCGCCCTTGGGGTTGATGCCGGCGCCAAAGGCGTAGAGGAAGAAGGCCCAGAAGTTCTGGCGGCAGCGGTGCCTCAAGACTTCGAGTTCGTCCTCATAGGGCCAGACCTCGCAGAGCTCACGCGGTTTCCGCAGGTACATCCGTGCCCCCTTCGGCCTTCCACCGCTCTAGGAGGATCCGCCCGCACTGGGTCTGGCACCACATGGACTTCTTCAAGGCGCTGCCGTACTTGGGGTAGCCCTTGATGGTGCCGCCCTTGATGCCAGCATCGCCCATGTACTTAAAGAGCTTCTTGTGGGTGTTGCAGGCCATCGCTTCGGCTTTGAGCTGGGGCGGGAGGTCGTCGAAGGAGAACTTGTCGGTGTCGTCGATTTCCTTGCTGGTCGCGGGGAAGGCTCTACGCCAGCCGACCTGGCACTTCTCTTTGCCGAGCGACTTCATGAACCGGGTGACCCGTTCCAGTTCCTCTTCGACCGTCATCGGCGTCGGGAGGGTCACCGTGGCTGATTCCATGTTCATCAGCATCCGGTACGCTTGCGCTCGCTGGGCGCCTTCGCCGGTCTCGGCCATCTCGGAGAGTCCGCGGCGGATATCGTCCATCGAGAGAATCTTGGCGGTGCCGCGTCGGACTTGGCCGTGGCGCTCTAGCTTGGCGCGTTCCCTGCGGCGGGGCGGGAAGAGGCGAGGTTCCTCTTCGAGCAAGGTTTCACGCTCAACATCATCGTCTTGGCTCATGCCTTAGCCCAGTGGACCTCGGTGTGATGCTTCTGGCACAACCAGACGACCTCAGCGGGTCGAGAGTAGTCCGGGTGGTGCATCTGCGACCAGTAGTCGCCGCATACCGAGCAGGGCTCTCGCTTGATGGTTCCACGACGCAGCCGCATCGCAGCGAGCTTCCTGGCCTTCACCTTGTTGTTGTAGGGGTCGGGATGGGACTTGCGCCAGTTCCGCATGTATGCCGCCCTGCAGGCGCGGCACTTCCTTCTGCCATCACATCCCGGCAGCCGACAGAGACTAAAACGTGAAACATCGTCCTCGCCGTCCATCACTTGTTGAGGAAATCCTTGACCTTTTGGGCACCGGACTTGACTACGCCGTAAGCGGTCTTGCCTTGGCTCATCAGATCCTTGGCGCCGCGGCTGAAGTCTTTCAGGGCAGGTCCGATGATGGGCATGATATCGGCTTCCATCACCTGCCGAGCTTCGGACTTCTGGGTTTTGCGCTTGGGTACGGCGGGGCGTGCCATGTCTATGCCTTCCTTGGTAGATAAGCGGCGCGCGGTCCCTCTGAGCGCTCCAGCAGACCAGTTCTGGCTCGCTCGTCTCCCCTCACGCCGCTCATATCGTGGTGCTTCCCTTCCTAAAGCCGGTGACGACGCCTTGCCGGCTGGTGGGGTTGGTTCTCGTCCTGCGCTTGCTGGGGGTGGGTAGCGCCGGGGGTGAGACGGGTTTGGGCGGCGTCGAGACGCGGTCGCCTTGCATCTTGGTAAGTTCGCGGTTGACGAAGTCCTCGGCGATGGATTGCTGATCGCGCCTCAGCTTGGCGGGGTCCGTCCTCTTAGGTACGGCGGGCCTACTTCCGGCCACGACCACCTCCGCTGTTCATCCAGTAGATGGCGGCGAACACGATGGCGACGCAGATGATGAGGGTGAGCACGGTCAGCGCTTCTTCCTCGTCGGTCGCTTGCCGCGTGCCGGGCGGTCGGCCGAGCCGGTCTCTTCCTCGTTCTTGCGCTCAGAGAGCATGATGGCGATGGCCTGCTTGCGGTTCTTGACCACCGGGCCCGACTTGCCGCCTGAGTGCAGCTGTCCAGCTTTGTACTTGTGCATCACCTGGCTGGATGGCACGGGCTCCCTCCTTGGAGGCGGAGTCAGGCGGGCCCGAGAGAACCCGCCTTTCGTCCGGTTCGTTCGTTCAGCGGTGAGTCGCGACGTGCCATCATCGCCTAGACGCCCAAAGGCCGCTAAGGGCGCCTCGCTCATTCACGCCGCGTTGTCACTCTAGAGGGTTCTTGCCCTCAGTGGAAAGAGGAAAGTCCGGCACGCTCGCCCAGCCGCGCTCCTGGATCATCCCTACGAGTGGCTGCCCAACCGGCCACTTGTCCCCCCAGCTTCGGTACCTACCAATCTCCTCGGTGCTGATCTGCGGGTACTTGGCCTTGTGCTTCTGGAGGACCTCGGCTACCTGGTTGGGAGTTGGTTTGCCGGCGAAGATCCGCGTCAGCAGCTTGGCTCTGAAAGTTCCGTAGGCGTCGTGAGTTATCATTTTATCCTTGCTTTGTGGCGCAAACTCAAAACAATTGCGCCCAGGAAGGGCAAGAGGGACGCCAGTCCCTCGGTTAGTCTTTAGTGCCTTTACTGGTGTTCTTTACCAGTTTCAGCGAAAGCTTTATTGAAGGCCCGCAGAGCCTCAGCCTTGCCCATCTTGCGCAGGAGCCCGACCAGCACCAGTCTCTTCATGCACCCTAGTGCATAGTCGTAGGCCTGCTCGGGATTGATCTCGTAGAGCCGCTCGTACTCCCACTTGATCGTGGGGTGGCCGTCGAGCCAGCGCTCCAACCGTTCGCGGGTGTCCTCCCAGTATTCAGCCATGCTGTCTCCGAGTAGGTGGGCCATCCTTGGCCCCAAGCGTGAACTACTTCTTTTCCCGATGTAGCGCCATCGGCAGGATGTTCCGGTGCTGGTTGGACAGTCCAGCGTACTTGTACTCCATGTCCACCACGCGAACCAGACACTTCCCCACGTTGCAGACAGCGTTGGCCACCTGGGGGCTGACTCGGCCCGCCAGGATATCGGCCATCAGGGAAGCCATCACGTCGCGGTAGTTCTCGGTGGTCTTGACGCCTCCGTGGGCGAGGGCCATGCTGTGCGGGGCATCCTCAACAACCGATTGATTTGCCGCAGTGTTCTTCTTGCTTCTCGCCATTTCCTGTACTCCCTTATTTCGGCCGGGATGATTTCCTCCAGCGCCGGATGGCCGTGGAACCGGACGCGAAGTCTTTGCTCTAGCTTGCGTTCAAGTGCCCGCTCGTACAGATAGCGTGTGTCTCGTGAACTGCGAGGCTTGTGCGCACGGAGTTTCCTGGCCCTTAAGTCTCTTAGTGCGCAGACTCGGCAGTTCTGACGGCCGGGAACCAACAGACGGCCGCAGTCGCAGAGGTCCAACGACCGAAGAATGACGCGCTGGGCCTTAAGTTGGCTGGCGGTCAGGCGATACCTAGCCCGCGCGGATGCTCGCCACTTGGCATATTGTTCTGGAGCAGGTTTTCTCGGACACTTGCGGGCGGCTCGTGCTTGATTCATCTCCCGACAACGAGCACAGGACATTTTCCCGAATTCTCGTGGGCGGCCACATTTGGGGCATTCTCCGAGCATGCGCCGCCGAGACTCCTGCCGGCGCTTCCTAGCCCTACGCTTGGCGCTGCATGCTGGACATTCGGATTTGGCAGGTGTCCGACCACAGCGATAGCAAAGCCCAGCGGCCTTGCGCTTGCGATAGGATCTGGCCTGGTAGACAGGTTTGCGGCGGGCCCTGTAAACACGTTGATTGGTGTCCCGGCATCGGTCGCACAACATCCGGCGGTAACCCAGAGCGGAACCACAGGGGCAGAACCGCACTGTGGCACGGATGACCTTTGGTGTTCTTCTGGCGTTTTCCCGCCAACGCAACTGGTCCTGGTAATGCTTCTGACAGACATTCCGACCTGCAGCGCAAGGGCGGGTACAGCGATAACAGACGCCGGAGGCACGGCGCCAGGCTCTCACTCGACGCCGAGCAGCCATCCGCTTTCCGATACAGCGGTAACACCTGAGTCGGCCGGGGGCTCTATCGGCTCCACAAGCACACTGACCCGACAGTCGATACCGGGCTTTCATGCGGCTCTTCTGTGAGTTCCGCTTGGCAGCGCATCGTAGGCAGTAGTAAGCCTCTCCACGTTCTCGGCCACAACCACACAGCCCGTCCGCCCTAAGCCTGGCCCGGTGGCGGCGCCGGTACTCACGCTTGGCTGCTGTGTCGCTCAACCGGAGACCTCGCGCCGCAGATCCTCCAACGCCCCAGACTCCTCCAGCCTCTCCAGCAGCTTGACCTCCTCCGGCGAGCAGACCCCCGCTAGGTCGTATCCCCTCCGAGTTACAACAAACCTCCGCTTCACCGCCTGCGACATCCACTTGCCTAGGTCTTTCCTGAGTAGCTCCAGCCGTATTCTTTCCACAGTACCCTCCGTTGAACCCAACTGTACCGTACAAGGGTCCTGTCTGTACAGTCCAAAAAACTGTACAGCCTGGATGCAATCTTGACAGGGACCTACGTTCCCTCAACTACGCCCGGAACGGTGGGGGGAGGGGCCTGTATGTTCTTGTCACTGCGTGCTGTTAGAAGCAGGTGTGTCAAAACGGACACAGTTAGCTGGGTGCCCAGAGAGCCTAGAGCCTGGCGTTAGGTGGTGGTGTGTCATGTGGCCTTGTGGGTTTTCGCTCTACAGGCTTACATCCCTGGCCTCACCGTGAGGGAGCGGCTATGCCTAGCGTTGTCGCATAGGCGCAGAGTATGACTCAGCCCCCAAGAGTCTAAGAGGCCGCCCGAAGAATACACCTTGCATGCATGGACGCCCAGGCATACACTGCAGGTATGCAAGCCCATGAGCTCAGAGCCATCGCCGTAGATGCCCACGTTGACCCACGTACCGTTGCCAAGATCCTCAAGGGTGAAACCGTCCGCGGTGCTGCCGGCGCCCGTGCCCTCTCAGCTATCGCACGGCACCTTGCACGGGAAGTCAGTGCATCCAGCAATCCCTCGGAGCCCGCCTCTCATGCGGCGCAAGAGCTTACCAGTGGCACGGAAGAAGCAATAGACAGGCAGTAGCAGTGAACTCCGACAGGGAGAGAGTCAACATGGACAACCTCAAGCGTGGTGATAGGGTTTCC
>Ga0070704_100000040_pt1 | contig 43383 bp, 65 predicted proteins | sample KBSK5252metaG_FD_65467 | JGI IMG/M metagenome (GOLD analysis project Ga0070704, IMG submission 65467) | Corn, switchgrass and miscanthus rhizosphere microbial communities from Kellogg Biological Station, Michigan, USA - KBS K5-25-2 metaG | ecosystem: Host-associated > Plants > Roots >...
GGAGGACCGACCACAAAGGGGAGGATTTTACGCGAGTCCGGTCCGAGAGCATCACCTGGAAGTGGCTGGCGGGCATCTGCGTGAGCATCCTCCTGCTCGGCGGCGGGGGGTGGATGACCTACGTGCAGGGGCAGCTCGGCACCTTCCTGATCGCCATGGATGCCACCAAGGAGAAGGTGGGCAAGCAGGCCGTGGATCAGGCGGCCACCGCCGAGCAGGTCAAGGCCATCAACAGCAAGGTGGACGATGTGAAGAAGGACGTCCAGGACATTCGGAGCGACATCAAGCTGATCCTCCAGAACCAGCAGCTCCAGCAGCTCCAGGACCAGACGCGGCCCAAGCGATGAAGGTCGCCGCCCGGTGTCACCCAGATCGGCTGGCCGCGCCCGGCTCGTGGCGGTGTCGCAAGTGCCAGGACCGGGCCGACGTGGCGGTGCTGCGCCAGCCGGGGCGGCCCGCGCACATCCTCCTGGTCGAGCAGCACGGGGCGGTCGTGCTGCCGACGCACTGCCCGCGATGCGGGGCGTCGGTGTCGAGCGATGGCAACACCGCGCACTGTCTCATGTGCGGCACGTACACGGAGCGCACGGTGGGATTTGCCTTGCCTCCAGCCCGGGGAGCGCCCGGCCCGAAAGGAGCCCTCGCGTGTTCAGTCCACGAGAAATCGTGACGCTGGTGGTGTCGTTCCTGACCGATGCGTTGATCGCGGGCGGCGGGGTGCTGACCGGCGCGATGGCCGGCGCGCAGTCCACCGCGATGCCGAGCGGGGCGACGTGGCTGCTGGCCGGGGTCACCGCGCTGGTGACCGCCGCGCGCGGGTTGCAGAAGAACCTCTCGGACCCGGTGGTGTCAGTGCCGCCGGCCGCCATCACGGGAGGCGCCTGATGCCCCTCGGGCCCGTCCTCGTCATGCTGATCGCGGTCGGGATCGTGGTCACCCTGCTCAACCGGTTCGGCGGCCGGGCCATCGACCAGCCGTATCTCTCCTGGATCGTCTCCCTGATCCTGATTGCGACGGCCCTCTGGCTCCTGCAGCTCCTCGGCGTGTTCGACTACGTCCGCACCATCCCCCTGCCCTCCCTGCGAGGCAAATAGGAGCCCCCCATGTGGCGTCGCCGTGTCCCCCCCCTCCTCGTGCTGGTCCTCGCGCTGGCGCTCCTCGGCGCCACGTGCACCCACCCCCCCAACGCCTTCATCGTCTCCGGGCAGACCGTGGCCGCCGGGGGCGACGTGTTCCTGACGGTGGCCAAAGCGTATGATGCCGCGCTGGCCGCCCACTCGGTGACGCCGGCGCAGTACACCGCCTGGAAGGCGGTGGGACAGAAGATCCAGGCGGCGTACGGCCCGGCGGCCACCTCATGGGAAGCGGCGGTCAAGGTCAATGACGCCACCAAGATCACCGATGCCAAGGCCAAGATCGCGGCCATCGTGGCGGAGCTGGCCCAGTGGGGCAGCGTGGTCGGCGTCGATGTGTACACGCTGTTGGGACAGAAAGGCTAGGGCCCCCATGGCACTCCCGGCGGGCGTGCTGCTGGCGATGCAGGCGATTCCCCTCATCATGGAGGTGTTGCCCGGATTGATTCAGGATGTGGAGGATCTCGTGGCGGCGATGCAGAGCGGCAGCCTGAGTGCCGACGCACAGGCGGCGCTGCTCGAGCAGGTCAAGGCGTCCGTGGCCGATAAGAAGGCCAAGGTGGCGGCCTACCAGTTCCAGAATCCCTAAGTGGCGGACTTCCCGTGGCCCGCCACCCTCGGCCTGCTGCTGCTATTCTTCGGCCTGCTGTGGGTGGCGTACACGTACGGGCGGTTCGTGCAGGCCACCTTTGACCGGCGCCTGGACCGGCGCCAGAGGGAGCGGTTTACCATGGGCGACGTAAGCAAGCTGACCGCGAGCATCACCGCGCTGACCGACGCCGTGACCAAGCTGATCGCCGCCCAGGGCGCGAGCGATCAGGCGGCCATCGACACCGCGCAGGCGTCGGTGGACGCGCTCACCGCGCAGGTGACGGCGGCGACGCCGCCCGCGCCCTAGTCCGGGCCGCCGTAGTTGAACAGCACGTCGTAGAGCCAGCAGAGCGCGGCTACCACGTGCCGAGCGCCTGGGCGGCGCGGCGGAAGGCGGCGTTGTGGGAGTAGCCCGCCCAGTGCAGGAGTTCGTGGAGCAGGAGCCCCCGCAGCCACCGCCCCCGTTCGGCCCGGGGGCGGCGACGCCAGCGCGCGCGCGAGACGACGATGCCCCAGTGATAGGTGCGCCCGTCGGCGATGGGCATCTGGGCGCTCAGGTAGACCGTGGGGGCGGGGTGCGTGCGCTGCGAGAAGTACCGGGCCCAGGCATCCTCGGCCCAGAGCGTCCATCGCGCCTGCCGCCGGTAGTACCGGGCCCGCGGCCGCTCGGGGAACCACTGCCAGTGGGGCGGGTACCCCACCACCGGGATCAGCCTAGTGGCGCAGGGGGAGCCCGGTGTTGGTGAGGGGGATCTGCGAGCCGTCGGCTTGCTGGATCGAGAGCGGGATGTTGTGGCGCGTGGCGACGATCTGGAGGCTCGTGCCGATCCCCTGGATGAGCTGGACCACGTCCTCGGCCGTGCGCGGGTGGTCATAGGCCACGCTCACGTTGCCGTCGGCCTGCACGATGATCAGGATCTGGCTGCGCACCGCCGGGGCCAGCAGGTTGAGCTGGGTGGTGCCCCACCGGGCGGGGCGGGTGGTGGCGAGCCAGGCGCCGAGGCGCTGGGCCCTTGAGTCGAGCGCGCTCAAGGCGGACCGCCACACGCGGGCATCCTAGCATCATCGCGCCACGACTGCCAAGATGGTCAGCCACACGAGCCCCGTGGAGGCCGACTTGGTGAGGAGCGTCCCGCCCGCCAGCACCGCCCCCGCGACGGCGGCAGCACTCCAGGGGTCGCCGGCCACGAGATGCTGCCCCACGCGCCAGCCGATCCCCAGCATCGCCAGGACCGCCAGGAGCCCCCCCTCATAGGCCCACTCCACGTACTCGTTGTGCACGTGCCCGCTGATGATCCGGGCGGGCCGGTGCGGGAAGTAGCGGTACATCAACCCCACCAGGTCGTTGAGCGAGGCATCCGGCCCCCGCCCCACCCGCCAGTACCCCTCCTTGACCCACACCGCGAGCAGCAGCCCCACGCTCCACACCCGCTGGAGCGGCCCGTCGAGGCTGGTCCCTCGCGGCGTCCGGTCCAGCCGGTTGCGCCAGGAGGCCCGCGAGAGGGCCCCGGCGGCCCCCAGGACCACGGGCACGGTGAGCCAGAGGCTCCGGGGCCAGTACACCGCCCACGCCGCGCCCAGGGCCAGCCAGGCGAGCCAGGAGTCGGTCAGGACGAGCCCCGGCAGCGCTAGGAGCGCCCACGCGGGGTGGAGCGCCCACGCGAACGGGGTGAGGAGCGCCAGCATGGCCCCCGTGAGCCCGCGCTGGCCCGTGAGGCCCCGCGTGAAGTAGGCCCGGTGCCCGGCCCGCCAGTGCCAGTCGCCCACGACGGCGAGACTGTGCACGCCCAGGCAGGCGGTGAACAGGGTGGGGCACCACGCGAGCACCGCGGGGGGCAGGGCCTGCACCAGCAGGTACCACCCGAGGATGGCGATCCAGACCGTGAGGCTCTCGAGCAGCTGGTGCGGCTGCTTGGGGGGCGTGGCCTCGTGGGCGTGCCAGCGCACGAGGACCGAGGCCCCGGCGCAGCCGAGCGGCCAGTCGTGGAGCAGGAGCAGGGCGGCGGCGAGCCACGCGCTGACGAGGATCCACCGATCCCGGAGCGCCCAGAAGGATTGGCGGGTGACCTGATCCGACGGGCACAGCAGGACGAGCAGGAGGACCGCCACCACCAAGGCTGGCCCGATCACCGGGCGAGGCGCTCACGGGCCGCCCGCACGAACGCCGCCCGCCGCCGCCACCGCCCCCACGCCTCGCGGTCCACCAGGCACCGCGCGTGGAACCGGCTGGCGCTGCCGCTGCCGAGGTGCCACCACATTTGGCCCGGGATTCCAGCGTCCGGGTTCCAGTATTGCCAGTAGCCGAATGGGTTATGGGCCTCGGCCCCTTGCAGATACCCGTCCTTCTCCAGCCACCGGCACACCGCCACGCCCGTATCCTGCCCCGGGCTCGGGCTCCACGACGGGGCCTTGCGATACCGCTCGGCGCTCATCGCCAGCATGGAGGGGTGGAGCCCCCAGGCGTCGTCCACGCGCGGCGCCCCACAGGCCACGATGAGGGGGTCCGCCAGCGTGCGCTCGATCCACTCGCGCCAGCCGGGCCACACCACGACGTCGCTATCCAGCGTCACCACCAGGTCGTGGAACGTGATGTAACGCCGCCCGAGGTCGAGCTTGGCCCCGTGACTCGCCGCGCCGCGCAGGATCACGAGGTCGGCGTCGGGCGCGGCCTGCCGCACGCTCTGCTCGGCCAGCGCCACCAGGTCGCCGTCGGTGCCACTGGCCGGGATGATGACGAGGAACCTCATTGCACCCCCTCCGCGAGGTCCACGACGCGCTCCCCCGCCCGGCAATCGGTGTAGGTGATGATCCGGTCCAAGGGGTCATGCCGCATGTGGTCGTAACTGGCCGCCACCCCCGGCAGGGTGGCCAGGCGCCCCAGCGGCACGCGATGGTCCACCAGCTTGATCCAGGGGAACAGGCGCGCCTCCAGCACGGCGCCCGAGGTAAACGTGGTGGCCTCCCAGGTGTGCTGCAGGAGCTGGAGGCTGGTGCTCGGGTACATGCACGTCTCGCCCACCACGCGCCCGAAATGCCCGAGCCACCACGGGTCGCGATGCTTGGGGCGCGTCTTGATGGTGAACGCCAGATCCTTCAGGCGCGCGTAGGTGGCCGCATCCCGCACCGCATGGAAGTAGCGCAGGCGCGCGACGAGACGCCGCCGGGCCGGGTCCAGGCGCTTCATGGTGAACAGCAGCGCGGTCGGCGGGCCGGGGAGCCCCGGGGGCAGCAGCGCCCGGTGGTCGGCCATGGTCCAGCCGATGATGGGTTGCTGCTGGATCACGCGCCGGTCCATGGGAAAGTTCCGCGCGTGCATGTCGCGGTGCCACGCGCTCAGATACCCCGTCACCTGGCCGGGGATCGACGGGAGCAGCAGGTTGTCCCACCAGAACGGCACGCCCACGTCGGCGTCGAGGTAGGTCGCCAGGCCGATGGCGACGCCCGCGCGGTAGCGGCGTAGGGTCCGCCACCGGTCCAGATCGCCCGGCTGCCACGGCTCTTTCGCGTTGGCCTCCACCTCGAGCCCCACGTCGTGGCCCCGCGCCAGGGCGGCGTCGATCACCGAGCCGAGCACCTTGAGAGCGGAGCGGGAGCGCAGGAGGACGGTCAGCGTCATATCTGCGCGACCTCCACCTTGAACCGGGCGATGGTCTCGTGGAACTGGGTGGGCGTGATCTGCATGTAGTCACACGCCCACACCACCGTCTCCTCGCGCAGCTCCCCGTCGTACTTGCGCACCAGCGCGATGCCCTCGTCGCGCGTGAGGTGCCCGTTGCGGATCTCCTGCGCGGCGTCGTAGCTGGCGCGCCCGAGGCCGAACTTCACCCACGTCGTGTAGTAGTGCAGCGGGTCCAGCATGTCGTCGATGGAGTTGTACTTGCTGTACGTGCCCTCGGTCCGCTGCTCGTTCGCCTCGAAGCCGGTGTGCTCCACCGCGTAGTAGTACGCCTCCTGCGGCTGCCAGCAGAGATACCGCCCGAGGGCGATGGTCTCGGTGTACCAGTACCGCATGTAGGGCGGCAGGTAGATGTGCAGGTCGTGCGCGGTGAGCCCATGGTCGGCGAGCAGTTGCCGGTACGGGACGCCACTGATGTGCACCGTCTCGGGGTCAAAGTGCACCTCCATGCGGCTCTGCCACCCCGGGACGCCCTCATACTCCTCGTCGTCCTCCCCGAACACGATGAGCCGGATGTCATACTCGCCGGCGATCTTCGGCGCCAGCGACCGCTGCCCCAGCACGAACGGCTGGAACGGGTGCAGCAGGTTCAGGAACGCCAGGCGCGTCAGCGTGCGATGCACCCGCGGATTGGGCGTCACGAGCACGTTGTCAAAGCCAGCGTCCAGCCACCGCTGGAAGTTCCGCCACCCGACGGGAGTATACCGATGCGGCGCCCAGGTACACGTGAGCGGGTGCATCCCGTAGCGCGTCTTGAGCACGTGGCTGGCGAACACGCTATCCTTGCCGCCGCTGCCCGGCACGAGCACGTCGGGCCGGCCATCGGTGCGGCGGAACCGGTCGCACAGCTCGCGCAGGGCCAGATGCCGCTCCCCCCAGTTCGTGGCCGCCTTGCGCTCGGCCACGCGGCAGGCGCCGCACACGCCTGCGGCGTCGACGGCCATGGTGGCGGGGCGCGAGCCCGGCGTGCGGGCGTACTCCTGCGAGGCGATGGGGCGGTTGGAGCTAATCACGCACTTGGTGCACCACTTCGTTTCAGGCGTCACGGATGGGCACTCCTGCGAGTTTGAGATGGCTCTTGATGGGCGCGAGGCCCGTGGTGTACAGACACGAGGCGACGGCGACGGCATCGGCGCCCGCCTGGATCGCTTCCAGCGCGTGCTCGGGCATCCCGATCCCGCCCGAGGCGATGATCGGCACGTCGCGCACCGCGTCGCGGACCGTCTGGATCAGGCCCAGGTCGCACCCGGTGCCGCACCCGTCGCGGTCCACACTCGTGAGCAGAATCTCGCCGTAGGACTCGGGCAACCAGACGGCCTGGATGACATCGAGGCCCGACCGCTCCCGGCCCCCATGGGTATAGGCGAGCCAGTCGGGCGTCATCCACTTCGCCTCCACGGAGAGCACCACCGCCTGGGCCCCGTAGCGCCGGCCGATCTCCCCGACGAGGTCCGCCCGCTCGACCGCCGCCGTATTGAGCGCCACCTTATCCGCCCCCAACCGCATCGCGGTGCGCACGTCCTCGAGCGTGCGAATGCCGCCGCACACGGTGAGCGGGATGAACAGGTCGCGGCTCACCGCGTCGATGCACTCCCCGTTGAGCGGGCGCCCGTAGAGGGAGGCGACGATGTCCACGTACAGCAGCTCGTCGGCCCCTTGGTCCTGGGCGCGCTGGGCGCACTCGTACAGGCTCCCCATCACGCGCAGGCCGTCGAACCGGCGGCCCTTGACCACGTGGGGCGGTTTCACGTCGAGGCGGGCGATTACGCGCGTGGTGAGACCCATACGTAGAGCCCTCGCGGGTCGGGGCCGGTGAGCGTGCCGCGGGCGGCGATGAAGGCGGCCAGCGTCGCCGCGCGGGCCGGGCTGCCATCGTCCACGTAGTCGAAGCACACGATGCGCGCCTCGGCGATGAACTGCCGGGCCATTCCCACCGGATCGTCCAGGTGCTCGAACACCTCGGTGCAGACCACGCCGTCCGGGGGCCCGACGGGCTCCACGTCCGGGAAGGCCCACTGCTGGTAGCGCCGGAGCAGCGTCTCGGGCAGATCGCGCACGATCACGCGCTGCCGGAGCGGCCACGCCGTGGCGATGAAGTGGGCGTAGGGCGCGGCCCCGGCGCCCCACTCCAGCACGAGGCGACAGTGCCGCAGCGCCCACGCCACCCTCAGCATCCGCAGCGGGTGCAGCTCCCGCCGCCGCACGTAGGAGAGCAGGCGCGCGGACTGCCAGTCCGGGTCGTCGAAGTGATCGCCTGCGGGATGCCGGGCGCGGGCCCGCGCGGTGAAGTGGTATTCGAGCCAGATCCACGAGGCGTAGTCCGTGAGCGGCAGGGACGGCGGGCGGACCTGATCCCAGAACGGGCGGAAGGCGTCGAGCCAGCCCAGTCGCCACCCCCGTCGGACCAGGGCGCGGTGGAGATGGAGCGGGTGCTGCAGGAGCAGGTACGCGAGCCGCGCGAGCCGGCGCACGAGGTCAGCGCCCCTTCACGAGCCGCCGCAGGCGGCGGCGCAGGCGCAGCGCCCAATCCTGCGGGCGCGGGCGGTAGTCGGTGGTGCGCAGGTAGCTGGTGTCCCACCCCGTGTCGGTCTTCAGACAGCAATCGTTCGAGTAGTAATAGACCGCCAAGGACCGCCGCTCCCGGGCCCAGCGCAACGGCTCGGGATGCCCGTGGTAGCTCGTGGCGCTGGTGGCGAAGATCACGGCGCGGTTGAACACGGGCGCGATCACCACCTCGCGGCGCCGCATGTCGGGGGACCACAGCTCCAGCGCGCCGCCGGCGCCGGGCTGCCGGTTCAGGTACAGGAGCAGGTTCAGGGCCCGGCGCGCCCCCGTGCGCGGGTGGTGCGTGAAGTCGGCGTGCACGCCCAGGCGCCCGTGGACGCGCGTGACGTGCTGGCCCCCGCCGAAGCGATCCGGGTCCGCGTGGAGCGGGCGCAAGCCCGTCAGCCGCTCCATCGTGGCGCAGAGGATGGGGCTCTCCAGATAGCGGAGCGCGGCCTCGACCGCAGGATGCAGCCCCTGCGTGCGCGTGGCCTTGTGCCGCGAGTAGAGATGGTGGCGCTCGATCCAGGGCCCGTCGCCGTCGAAGAAATGCGCGTCGGCCGCGGGCGCGAGGTCATCGGGGAGGAAGTCGTCGATGACCCACGCCGGGAACGGCTGCGTGTACTGCGTGATCGCCGGGCTCATCGCGTCTCCTCGGGTCGGCAGGGCCGGTGCTGCGCCATCTGGGCGTCCACCACGTAGCAGGCGCTATTGGGCTGCTGGCTCAGGCCCGGCGCGGTCAGCAGGCACGCGAATAGGAGCAGGATCATCGTGGCGGGGGCGCCAGGCGGGCCAAGACGGACTTGAAGCGCACGTACGCACAGTCAGCCCCGTGCGGAAACGTCGCATCGGTCGGCTTGATCCACCGGGGATTGGTTCGCCATTCCGAGATGAATTCGCCGTCACAGCCCCAGCACTGGAAGCCCTCACGCTGAGAGTCTCCGCATTCTGACCAAGCAGACCAAGGCTCCAGGCTCTCTTTCGCGTGCTTCCACGCCCATTCCAACGCGGCCCGCGCCTCCTCCAGCCGCTGCAGCGCCTCGTCCAGCAGCAGCACACCGCGAGCATCAGCCTTCGACTTCTCGTCCTCTAGTTCCTCCAGCGCGCGGCGGGCGGCGGCGAGGAGGGACCTTGGCGCAATGGCACAGGAGCATGAATGGCCCGGCGTCCCTGCGGGCTCTCGGCGGTCGCCGCTACAGGTCACGAGGTGGACATACGCTCCATTGCTCATGGGTTGAGCGAGCAAGACCGCGGTCACCGCCTCCTCCGCCTCCGCGAGGCGGGTGCGGAGGTCGTCAATTTCAGTGAGGGCCTCCCGCATATTCCCCGCATACGGACATGGCGTATCATGCCCCTCGCCGCGCTCGCTCATCGCCCCGCTCCGGTGGCCTCGGGATGATCCGCCTGGGCCAGCTTGCGCTCGTAGTGGCGCATCATCGCGCCAAGGAACAGATCGACCGCCTGACACGCGACGACGCCGACCGCGACCCAGCGCGTGACTGCATCCGGTTCCCCGCTCATGAGTGACAGCGTGACGAACAGCAACCCGACCACCGCAGCCATGTCCCACGCAAATCTCATCCCTCCTCCTTCGCCGCCGCCGCGGGGGTCAGGGTGCCGAGCACGAATTGGACGCGCGGCTTCCGGCCCTCGGCAATGTCCGCTCGCACACGTCGCACCTGCTCGTGCATGTCGCGCGCCTGCGCTTCCGTCTCAAACGTCATGACCAACTCAACCCGAAAGACTGGGCCACTCGTGTACCACGTGTTCACGTCGATATGTCTGGGCTCGCCCATCTAAATCTCCTCCACCGTGATCTCCACGCCGCGCCCGCCGCGCCGGATCTGCTGGCTGTAGATCACCGAATGCCCTGAGTGCGGTGCGTCCGAGTGGATCACCTTGGCGTCAACCAGGCCATCGAGCGTAGGTTTTAGCGCGCTGACGAGGCCGTCATGGTCGAGCACGTTCCAGGTGTAGGCCGTGAGGTAGATCCGCTTGGCCACCGTCGGCCCGCCCACCTGGTCGCGCAGGCCACTGGCGAGCCATGCCGCCTTCACCTTGGTGCGCCACGTCTGGCGGTAGCGCGCCACGGTGGACCAGTGGCCATGCGCCCCGTTCTGGTGGTTCACGAGGTGGCCCGGCACGAATACCGTGGGGCGCGGTCTCATATATTCTCCAGAAGCGGCAACGCCCATCTGCGTTTCTTGGCTTGGTAGTGTTCGCGCGCTTTCACGGTGCGCCCGCTGGTCTGATGCGATTGCCAGTAGCTTTGAATGCCGACGCGCTCTAGCATCCAGCCGGCGGCGCGGAGGCTCGCCCCAGACTCTGAGTCGAGCGTATACGTGATGATCCGGTGGAATCCCATCTCCCGCGCGATCCGGGCACATGCGCTGTAGAGAAACGAGCAGGCGTTTTTCTGCCCGTCCGTCGCCACGCGCACGACCTCGCACGTGAGCCCGTCGTCGCTATTGCGGTTCGGCGGGCGCGCGACGATGGCCACGCCGACGATCTCCCCCTCGCTCACCGCCGCGATGCGAAAGAAGTCGAGGCCCGCCGGGAAGGCGCCGTGATGGCGATGCCACCGTGCTACGTGCGCATTGGCGGCCTTGAGCGTGAGCGGGACGACGAGCATCACCGGCACCGGCCGATCCGCCGGCGGCACCGGGTGCAGTACGGGCACGTGCCCTTGCGCACCTCTTCGCGCCCGCAGCACACGCAGCGGTGGGTCATGGCCGCCGCCGAGGCGCTCACTTTGACGCGCCCCCGGGTGCCGTGTTCTTTGGTGTAGCACCCCAGGACCGCCCAGGCCCAGCGCAGGTCCGGTGAGAGCGCGAGGAGGTCGTCGTCAGACGGAGCGCTACACCATAGCTTGAACCACCGCTTTTGATCGGCCATCTCACCTCCCACCAGAGGCGACCGGGAGCCGACGTGGTGGCGTCGACCCCCGGTCCAGGAACGAACCGCCCGCTTGTTGCCCTGCTATTACACTGCTAGCGGCCATGGCGGTCAAGCGAAAACGCCTGCTCCAACGCGCAGAGCGTCCGCGCCGTCTTCTCGCTGCACGTGGCCCCCCACCGCGCACGCCACGCCGCGATCTGCTCCACGGTGGGCTCGGGGTCGGGCGTGGCCGGCCTGATCCCGACGATGTACTCGGCCGGCGCGTGGCGGTGCAGGCCCCAGCCCACGACCGCCGAGAGCTTGATGTGTCTCACTTCTTCTCCCGACTCTTCGCCGCCCTGTACAGGGTTTGCAGCTCGCCCAGGAGCGCGTTGAGCGCGTCCAGCGTGATCGCCTCCGGGTCCAGCACCGGCCCCTGGCCGCCCGAGTGCTTGAGCCACTTGGCCTTCTGCTCATCGGCCGTCAGCTTGAGCGCGCCGAATCCCTTAGCGACGGACTCGAGCACCGCCACCTTCTCGGCGCGCTCCTCCTCCTCGGGGGTCTTGAACAGGCGGTCGCCCTCCTCCTCCACCGTCTCGGTAATGGCGAGGTTGTCATGCGGCCCTGCCACGCCCAGGTCGACCACCTGCACCCCCGGAATCGTCTCCACCTCGGTCTCGTCCAGCATCCCGAGCCCGCAGAGGGAGAGGGTCACGCGCCGCTTGGCCTTGGTCTCGGCCTTCAGCAGCGCGTTGGCCTTGGTCTCGCCCTTGAGGTTCTCAATCGCCACCGCGCCCGTGGCCACATCCTCGCGCCCCGTACTGTCCTTGGCGTAAGCGGTGACCACGTAGACGCCCTCGGTAGTGGTGCCCTCCAGCCGAGTGATGCTGACGCCGTGCTGCTTGCGTAGCTGCTCCGTCGCGTCCTTGCGCGCATAGAGCACGAGCTTGCCGCTCAGGTTGAGGTACTGAAACGGCTGCGTGAGCGGGTTGAGCTTGAGGCTCTGGCACAGCTCGCGGTAGTACAGCAGCCGGTCCTGCGCGGAGAGCTTGCTCAGGTCGCCGCCCAGCACGACGCGCTCCAAGAGGCCGGCACTGTTCGTCGCCATCTCCGTCGTGGTCATCGCTCGATCTCCAGCGACCACCCGCGCCCGCTCAGCTCGGGCGGCTCGGGGTCGTCATCGGTCGTGAGGTTGTCGAACCGCAGGAACCCTTCGCAGTCGCAGTCGGCGCCGCGGCAATACGTGTTGTGGGTGAACGGGGCGTCGTCGCCGTGGTCATTGCGCTCGTGGCCACAGACGCAGCGCGCGTCGCCGGCCTTAGCCATGGAAGCTCTCCACGTCGCCATCGCGCGGGTGTAGCTGCAGAGCATTGGCCATCTCCTTGGCGCGTTTCCGCCGTTGGTACATTTTCGCGGCCTCGTTGGAACAGGTGCGACATGTGCGCCGCCCGCCAGGGCGCTGGCGTGTGTTCCCCGCATCGTACGGGTGTCCACGCCTGCAGGCCGCCAGCTTGGGAGGGGCCCAGTGGCGGCCCTTGCGCACCATGTCCTTCGTGTTGTCCTGCGCCGTGCCGAGAAACAGATGCGCAGGATTCACGCAGCACCGCACATCACAGCGGTGCAACACAAACAAGCCGCGTGGAATCTCCCCGTGATGCGCGCGCCACATTGCTCGATGCGCCAACTGCGTCACGCCACCCTTGAGGGCGCCGTATCCCGTGGTGATGTAACGACCGGTCCAGAGCCAGCACCCGCTCATCGGCTCCGGCTCGTAGGTGTCTAGCATCTGCGGTCTCCCACGCACCACGTCGAGGCCGTGATGAAGCCAAGCAGCCAGCAGCCAACCGCGCCCAGCAGCAGGACCGACCAGGGGAGCCACATCACGCGCTCCGAGGGCGGTGGTCCACCCAGCTATCCCACGCGTGGTTATACGTCGGGAACGATCCGCCCTCGTCGCCGCAGCCACACACCCACCAGTAGGACTCGGGCCCGTGCTCAGTGAGCGAGACGAGGGGATGCGTCTCAAGGACGCGGGCCCCGCAGTCGCAACACATGCCCGCATCATTGATCTGGAGCGGAGGGTGATAGCACCGCGCCGGCAGTGGCAGCACGAGCCCGTTCAAGAAGCTCCGAAACATCGGGTGAACCTGCGAATTGCGCTCATTCGTTGGGATCATCGCGGCGCCTTTGCCTCGCGCGGCCGCGGCACGCAGGGCGTGTCCACGAACTGCACGAGGGTCATGCGGCGCATGCACCGCAGGCAATGCACGTAGCCTGGCTCGAGATCGGGCACGCGCCAGGTGAGGGAGTGGCCTTTCATCGTCGCCTCCTGCGTCGGAATGGGATGCGTCATACGAGGAGCCTACGGCAGCGCAGCAGTCTTGTCAAGACTTATTTTGTGCTGACCGGGGTGAAGCATTTCGGGCAGCGGCGCGCGCTCCCGACATTGGCCGTCTTACGGGGGACCCACTCGTGCGCGCAGCGGGGACACCGGATGCCGGGGATGCGAATGATGGTGTGCATGGCCCGCAGAATAAGACTTGACCGCCCGGGTTGTCAAGGGGTACTGTGCCACGCGGGAGGAACCCGCCTATGTTCTGGTGTTGGCGCTGTGACGCCCGCCTACCCCTTGATGCCCTGGAGCATCCCCCGGACTGCGGGTTGTGTCTGGCCTGTTGCCGGGCGCATCATCGCCACGCCCAGCCGTGATCCAGAAGATCGGGGATAGTTACTTCGTCACGTGGCCCGGCGCCATCACGGGCGAGTTTCACCACCTCCGCGAGCACAGCGACGGCATCGCGGCTGAGCTGTCCCTGACCCAGAACGGGCTGGTGGCCTACTGGGGGCGGCTGACGCTGGCGAGCGCCGTCGCCCGGACCACGGCGGCCAAGGCCGCGGGCGAGGCGATCCCGGGGCAAGCGTGGCTGCGGATCATCAACGAGTCATGCCTCCAGGTGGTCGCCCTCCATCGCAAAGGGGCGCCGACCACGGCGCTCGAGCCCCGGCCGCCCAGCGCCGCCCGGTGGCTGGTGGAGGGCCTGGTGCCCCAAGGGGAGACCACGATCCTCTTTGGCGATGGGGGCAGCGGCAAGAGCCTCTTTGCGCTCGGGTTCGCGGTGAGCGGCCTCACGGCCGCCCCGCTCGGCCGCTGGCGGGTAGCGCCCGTGCGCACGGTGCTGTATCTGGACTGGGAGTCCTCGCGCAGCGACCACGAGGAGCGCCTGTGGGGGCTCCTGGGCCCGGAGCCGGGGGTCGCGCCGGGGGCGATCCTCTACCGCCCGATGACGCGCCCGGTGGCGGAGGAGGCCGGGGAGCTGCGCACGGTGGTGGCCCAGGCGGGGGTCGATCTGGTGATCTGTGACAGCCTGGGGCCGGCCTGCGGCGCCGAGCCCGAGACGGCCGGAGCGGCCACGGCGGCGCTCAACGCGCTCCGGTCGCTGGCCCCGGCCACCCGGCTGGTGATCGCCCACGTGAGCAAGATGGAGGCCGACCGGCAGCGGGGGCATAGTCGGCCGTTCGGGAGCGTGTACGTCTACAACCTGGCGCGGAGCGTGATCGAGGCCAAGCGCAACGAGGGCACGGAGCCGGATGAGTTCACGCTGACCCTGACGCACACCAAGAGCAATACGGGGCCGCGGAAGGGGCAAGCGGCGACCCGGTTCCTGTTCAGCCCCGAGGGCTATATCTTTGTGCGGCCTGGCGATCCCGATCTCGCGCGGGCGCCGCTGAGTGCCCAGATCCGGGCCCATTTGCGCGACGGGGCGAAAACCGCACAGGAGCTGGCCGAGCTGTGCGAGGCGGCCGACAACCACATTCGAGCCCGGCTGAGCCAGATGGAGAAAGCGCACACCGTGGTACGCTTAACCGCACTGCCGGGCGGGAGGGGGAATAAAGGGCTATGGGGACTCGCAGAAAAACCGCACACGTCCTGAGCCGGAAACCGCACACGCTTCTGTGCGGGTTGGTGGGGTGGGGGGGCGCTCCGACGCCCCCCACCCAAACCGCACACTTTCTCTTTGTCTTAGGGGTGTGCGCTTTCCTGACTGGCTGCAGCACCACCGCCACCTACACCCGCGGCCCCGACGCGGTGACGTGCGTGCGCCCCGCGCACTCCCCGGGCAGCGGCCTGCTCGGCCTCCTGACCAGCCCGCTCTACGCGAAGGCGGAGTACGACGCCGCCACCCAGTTCGCCCAGTGCAAGACCGCCGCGGAGCGCCTCGGCTTCACGCGCCAGCCATGAGCCCGCGCACCCCCTGCCCCGTCTGCGGCCGCCTCATCGCCCCCGCCTGGGGCAAGCCCGCCACCCACCTGCTGCCCGCCACCCGCCGCGTCCCGGGCGCGAGCCGCTGGTGCCCCGGCAACCGCAAAGCGCCATGACCAGCGCCGTGTTCACCACCACCCAGGCCCCGTGCCCCTGCGGCTGCGAGCGCCTGGATACGTGGGTGACCCTCACCGGCGCGCCATGCCGCTAGTCGACGCCGGGGGGAGCTGCTTCCTCGCGCTGCGCTCCGCGTTTTCACACCCTTCCCGAGCAGTCCAGATTCTGGACCACGCGTCGCGTCGCAACGTGACATAATGCCCCTTATCAGACACGTGTCGCGTAAAGGTGCGCCACACCACACATGTGGGCGCTGACATGACGCGTCGCAACGCAGCGCAGCGCGTCAGTGCCGCGTGGAAGGCCTCCCCCTGGTGGCAGGCGCACCAGGCGCGCTGGATCGCGGCGTGTGCCCGAGCCCGGGCGGAGCGCAACGGGACGGCGCGTGTGCTGCGCAGGGCACCCCTCGCCACCCCCGCGCCGAAAAAGTTGGGGCATCAACCCCGCGGGGGGCCGCTGAAGCCGCGCCGGGCCCCCGAATCGCCTTGACAAGGCCGTCGGGCGATGCTAAAGGTGACCCACTCGACGATGCCTGCCACGGAGGCTACGGCGGCACTGGACCCGAAGGTGTGCGAGCGGTGCGGGAAACCGTATATCCCGCGCCAGTTTTGGCAGCGGTGGTGTGGGCGGCAGTGTCGGCAGCTCGCGTATTGGGCCCGGCGGCTGGCGAAGGCGGCCCCATGATCGCGGCGATCCTGGTCGGGTACGCGGCCTACGGGCTCTGGCTCGCCCGGCGCATGGGGTGGTGCGATGGCGAGTACGGGCTGCTGCCGGCGGGGGCGGCGGTGCAGCAGGCGCGGTATCAGCAGGAGTTCGGGGTGGCGCCCGCGCTGGTGGGGGGGGTGGCGCGGCTGCCGTTCCGCCTGCCGGGGGCGTACTGGGTGTACGCCTGGGCCCGCTACGTGCCGCTTGAGCGGCAGCGGGCGCTCGGCCGCGGCGTGTCGCTCGCGCTGAGCCTGCCCGGCGTGACGCTGACGCTCATCTGGGCGCAGGAACTGGGGGGCCCCGCGGCGGCCGTGGGGGTGGGGCTGGTGCTGCTCTCGAGCGCCACCCTGGTGGGTAGTTACGCCACGGCGTCCTACGAGGGCCTGCAGGCCACGCTCTGGCTCGGCGGGCTCTACGCGGCGTGGCACGGGCTGCCGCTGCTCGCGGTGCTCTGTGGCAGCGCGTTGGCGCTCCTCCGCGCGTCGGCCCTCCCCCAAGCCTTCGCCCTCCTCGTGCTGTCGTCCTCCGGGTGGGCGTATCTCGCGGCCGCGGGGATCGGCTGGTACCTCGGGGGCCACCCGGAGGTGGTGGCCGCGAACGGCTGGGTGCGCCTGATCCGGCGCGAGCACGCCGTGCCGTTCATCCCCCGCGACGGGTGGGCCTACGGCCTGCGCGTGCTGGCCCAGCGCTACGAGCCCGTCGCCGGCTGGCTGGCCCTCGCCGGGATCGGCCACGCGCTGCCCGCCCCCTGTGGCACGCTCCTCACCGTGACGGCCGGCACCCTGGTCGCGGCCCATGCCCCGCGCGCCCTGATCCGCCCGAAGTGGGTGGTGGGCTATCTGCCCGATTTCGCGCTGCCCGTCGTCCTCGTCCTCGCCGTCGCGCTGGCCCCGGCGCTCGCCGACCCGGCCTGGTGGTGGGCCGCGGGCGTGGTGACCGCCTGGGGGCTGCTCCGCCGCCGGCATCCGGCCCTGGCGTGACCGACCTTGTCGCGACCCTGACGGCCCTCACCGTGTGCCCCGAGGACCACGCCCCCGTCGTGCGCCGCCCCGGCCCCGGGCGCCCCCCGCGCTTCTGCTCGCGCCGCTGCCAGCAGAAGGCCAACGCCCGCGCCTGGGCCGCCGCCCACCGCGGGGCCGCCGCGCCCGCCCGGGAGCCCGTCGTGCCGCGCACGGTCCCGCCACCCGCCGCGGCGCTCGCCCTGGCCCTGGCCGTGTACGACCGCGCCCTCAAGGATGCCGATGGGGCGTGGCTGGCCGATCCCGCCGCGCAGCACCCGTGGCGCCCGATCCTGGCCGCCCTCCGGGCCGCCACCGACCCGGGGGGCGCGTGACCGACGCCCCCACACCCGGGTGCACCCCTGCCGAGGGCTGGACCCTCGACGCGGAGCCGGGGAGCACCTACCAGCAGGCCGCCGCCTGGGTGCTCGCGCACCTGGCCCCGGCGGGCGCCGCCTGCCTGGTCGTGGGCTCGCCCCCCGGCGAGGCCCGCGCCCTCGCCGCCCAGGGCTGGGCCGTGACCTACCTCGATTGGCGGACCCCGCCCCCGCTGCCCGGCGTCACCGCCGTGCAGGGCGACGCGGCCGCGCTGCCCTTCCCCGCCGCGGCCTTCGACGCCATCGCCTCCACGTGCGTGTGGTGCCACGTGGGCCTCGGGCGCTACGGCGATCCCTGCCGGCCCGGGGCGCGCGCCACCATGCTGGCCGAGGCCGCCCGCGTGCTCCGGCCCGGCGGCGTGTGGGTCGGGATGCCGGGCCCCGTCGCCGCCGGGCCGCCCACGGACGTGGGGACCGTCCACCACGTCACCACGCCCGCCGCCTTCGCGGCCGCGGCCGCCGCCGCGGGGTTCCAGCCCCCGACGCTGCGCGTGTGGCACGAGGGCCTCGGGCAGTGGCAGGCGGCCACCGCCCCCCTCCCGCCCCTGGCCCGCATCCCCGTCGCCTATCTCTGCGCGGCCATGGCCACATGAACGTCCACACGGGCTTTCCCCGCGCCTGGTGGCGCCTGGCCCAGGCCGAGCGCAGTACGTGCGTCCGCGCCCTCGTCCGGGTGGGCGAGCCGGGGCCCCTCGGGGGCCGGTGCTTTCGCCGCAAGCGGTGGGAGGACGTGGGCCGCCCGCTCACGGGCTGGCGCGATTCCTACGCGCTCCAGAATCCCGTCACGTGGATCTCGCGCCACCTGGCCCCCGTCTACCGCCCGCCCGCGTCCTTCTGGGAGCCGGTCACCGCGTGGTATCGCTACGCGCACCGCCACCGCGACCGCCCGCTGCACATCCTGGGCGACCGGGCGTGCCCGCGGCACACCCGCATGGTCCGCTGGCAGTGGCCGCCGCGGCCCGATCACCCCACGCACGGCTGGCGCGCGCAGCTCGTCGCCCGCTGCTTCGTCGCCACCGTGATGCAGCACCAGTGGCGGATGGACTGGCACACGTGGGACGCGCTCCAGCACGTGGCGCAGGGGCGCGAGCCCTTCAGCGCCGGCGTGCTCGCCCGCGTCGAGGCGGGCATCGTCGGCGGCAAGCTCTGGTGGGAGCGGAAGCGCCACCCGTTTACCATCGCGCTGGGGACCGGCGGGGTGATGTTGGGGAGGCGATGATGCCGTCTGAGCAAATCACGAGTCTGCCGTTCTGGCAGGCCGATCCTCACCCCGGGTCACTTCGCATCGACGACACGGAGATCATTCGACGACTGGAGAGCGTGGAGCAAAAGATTGACGAGTTGATGCGCCGCCTCAAAGAGCGCGGGAGTCTGTGAAGAAACAGACCCAGGCGCTCGCCGCCTCCTTCTGGGCGTTCGCGCAGACGATCCGCATTCCCTCGAAGGACCACGGCGTCATCCCGTTCACGCCGTGGAAGGTCCAGCAGTACGTGCTCAACGAAGTGGTGAGCCAGCTCGAGAAAGGCATCCACAACTTCGTGATCCTGAAGCCCCGCCAGATCGGCGTCACCACCGTGCTGCTCGCGCTCGATCTCTACTGGATGCTGCGCTACGGCGGCCTCACGGGCGCGTTCATCACGGAGACGGACCCGAACACGGCCTACTTCCGCGTGATGATGACCGAGTTCTTCCAGTCGCTCCCCGTCCGCTACCAGTGGCCCATGATCCGCGACAACAAGGCGTTGAAGGCGTGGGCCAACGGCTCGCGCCTCGTGTTCCAGACGGCGGGGCCGCGCAGCAGCGTGAGCCTCGGACGCTCCAAGGGCCTCAACTTCTACCACGGCAGCGAGGTCGCGTACTGGGGCGACCCCGAGCGCATCCCCGATTTCTTCGCCTCCCTCTCCGAGCGCCACCCGCACCGCCTCTACCTCCGCGAATCGACGGCCAACGGCTTCAACTTCTACTACGACATGTACAAGAATGCCGCGCTCGCCACCACGCAGCACGCGATCTTCGTGCCCTGGTGGCGCCACACGCTCTACGACCTGGCCCCGCAGAGCAAGCAATACCGCGTCTACTGGGACGGCAAGCTGACGGGCGAGGAGCAGGGCTGGGCCGCCCAGATCCAGCAGCGGTGGGGCGTGACGCTCACGCCGACGCAGTGGGCGTGGTTCCGCTGGAAGCTCGCCGAGGAGATCCGCGACGACGTGAAGATGCACCAGGACTTCCCCACGCTGCCCGAGCACGCCTTCCAGGCGACCGGCAGCCCGTGGTTGGGCTCGCAGACGATGAACACGCTGCGCCGCAACCTCGTGGAGGCGCCCGCGCCGGACTTCTACCGCTTCACCTTCGGCCCCCTGGTCGAGCAGATGGCGCTGCACGCCACCACCGACGAGCTGGCGCAGCTCACCCTGTGGGAGCACCCGCAGCCGCACAGCTATTACGTGGTGTCGGCCGACCCCGCGTTCGGCGCGAGCGAGGATTCCGACTACCACACGTGCCAGGTGTGGCGTGTGGAGCGGTCGAAGCTCGTGCAGGTGGCCGAGTTCAGCGACAACGACATCACCTTGCAGCAATTCGCGTGGGTGTGCCTGCATCTGGCCGGCCAGTACATGCGCTCCTACTTCATCCTGGAACTGCAGGGCCCCGGCCAGGCCGTGTGGCAGGAGATTCAGCGCCTGCAGACCCTCGGCTGGGGCACGCAACGCTCCCCGAGCGAGATCAGCGACGTGGTGGGCGCCATCCGGCACTACATCTACCGCCGGTACGACACCTTCGGGGGCGCGATGGCCTGGCACTGGATGACCAGCGGCTCGCGGCGACAGGGCGTGCTCACGCGGCTGCGCGACTGCTGCATGGTCGGCTCCCTCGTGATCCGGTCGGCCGAGATGGTGGAGGAATTGTCGAACATGCGGCGGCAGGAGGGCGGCGTGATCGAGGCCGAGGGCAAGGCGCACGATGATCGCGTGTTGGCGGGGGCGATGGCGGTGGAATGCTGGCTCGAGCAGGCCATGCCGGTGCTCCAGCACCTGCCCATCCGCGCGCCCGGCGAGGCCGAGCCGCCCGCGCCCCCCATGCCGCACGCCGGGACGCGGCTGATGGAGCGCTTTTTCTCCGGGTTGGGGGGCCGGCTATGAGTCTCCGCGACTACCTGTTCCACGAGGAGCCGGGCATCACGCTCTACTGCGGGGATTGCCGTGAGGTGTTGCCGCTGCTCGGCTCCGTAGATGCGATGGTGACGGACCCGCCCTATGGCATCGGGTGGCCGCGCGGCACATGGGACGACTCTCCGAGCGCCTATCCCGCAATGATGCGCTGGCTCGTACATGAGAGCACCCGCTTGGTGCCGGCGGGTTGGGTGTTCATCTTTCAAGCCATGCCTAACATCGGTCGCTTTCACGAGTGGTTTCCCGAGGGCTGGCGTCTCTTTGCCGCCTGCAAGAACTTCGCGCAGATTCGCCCGACTGGCGTGTGGCATAGTTGGGACCCCGTCGTGTTTTGGAACAACGGGCCGAACAACGGGCCGAACAGCGGGCATGTGAACCGCGATTATCATGTCGGCAATGTCGCGGGCGTGTTTGGGGACCGCATCGGGCATCCATGCCCTCGCCCGTTTGACACAATGAAGCACATCGTACAACTCGCCGCGGCGCCCGGCGGAGTGCTGCTGGACCCATTTACTGGCAGCGGCACAACGCTCCATGCGGCGAAGGAGACTGGTCGGCGCGCCATCGGCATCGAGATCGAGCCGAAGTATTGCGAGATCGCGGTCAAGCGGCTGCGGCAGGAAGTGCTGTGGTAACGCGCTGCTGTGCTACTCTCCCCCCTAATGGGGCCCCGGGCCAATTTCGTGTGCCTGTCCAAGAAGTGCCAGCAGGCCGACGGCGAGGCGCCGCTCTACGAATTGCCCGTCGCCGCGACCCGCTGCCCGGTGTGCGGCACCACCCGCATCCGCCGCCTGTTCGACGCCGTGAACGTGGGGCGCGGCATGGCCCAGCACGTCGATCGCCTGGTCGAGCCCGAAGTGACGCGCCAGCGTGAGCGGACGGAGGCGCCGCTCGAGGCCGTGGCCCCTGGCGTGCCGGTGCAGGAGCAGCTGCAGCTGCGCCGCACCAATACGGGCGCCTCCGCGGCCGGGATGCTCGGCCTGGTCCCCGGCGAAGGGCGGCAGGCGAGCGCGGGGGTCAACGTCCCCCTGCTCCGCCGCCTGGGCGGCCCGATCCCGACGACCGGGATGGTGGTGCGCTGACGTGGCGCCCGCGACCGACCGCGACCAGTCGCGCCGCCTGCTCGATCTGATCGATTCCTGCGCCACCTCGCGCCAGCAGCGCCAGGACAAGTACGGCCGGATGCGCATCTGGTACGAGCGCGGCACCGACCGCGCCGGGATGCCCGCGCGGTTCAACAAGATCAAGGCCGCCGTGACCCAGCAGGCGTCGTATCTGTACAACCCCGAGGGCACGCGCTTCTCGCTGGGCCTGCCCCCCGCGCACAAGAAGGCGTGGATGAAGCCGGCCGAGGTGGCGCGCCAGGAATTCACCCGCACGTGGCGCGATATCGGCGCCGACGTGATGTTTGGCGAGTTCGTGAAGATGGCGGGCGTCTACGGCGCGGGCCTGGTCAAGCTCCTGGCCGAGCCCGAGCACGCCTACTCGCTCAACTGGATTCCCCCGGGCGATTGCGCCGTCCTGCGCGAGGACGTGCCGTATCTCGACCGCCAGGACGCGCTCGTCCACTGGTACTACCTCACGGTGCCCGAGGTGCGCCTGCTCGTGCGGGGGCTCAAGAACGCCGACCAGATCGTCACCTGGGCCGAGGAGCACGCCACCCCCGGCCAGCAGGCGGATCAGTCGTCCAACATGCTCCAGCAGATCATCATCAACACCGCGCAGCCCTCCCCGCCCATCGGCACGTTCCCCGGCGGCATGACGCCCTGGACGCAGCTGACCGATCTGCGCGCGCAGGTGGCCGAGCCGCTCGTGGAGTGCATCGAGGTGTGGGAAAAGTCCGACATCAAGATCGACGGCAAGACGCACGTGGATTACTGGGTCTCGACCGTCATCGGCACATGGACCGTGATGGAGCGCCAGAACCCCGTGCTCCCCGCCGTGGGCGATTTCGAGGCCGAGTTGCCGTTCGTCAAGGTGTGGACCGATCCCGTGCTCGATTACTTCTGGGGCGAGTCGGCCATCGAGAAGCTCTTGCAGCTGCAAGACTGGCGCGAGCGGCGGATGGGCGAGATCGACGAGCTGTACGGCCTGCAGCTCGATCCGCCGGGCTTCTACTCGGGCCCCGGCATGATGCCGATGGGCGATGAAAAGAAGTTCACCATGCGCACCCGCGGCGCGCTCGTGCAGGGCGGCCCCCAGTCGAAGATGGACCCGCTCCGGCCGCCCATGCCCGACAACCCGTTCGAGTTGATCGACCGGGTGGACGGCATGTTCGACGAGGCCATCCAGATGCCGCCCATCCTGAAGGGCCAGAACGAGCAGGGGGTGCGCGCCGGCAATCAGCTGGCCGATCTGGCCTCCATCGCCTCCGGGCCCGTGCGCAACAAGGCGCTGATCGTGGAGGACGCCATCGAGGTGCTCGCGACGCGCCTGTTTCACCTGATGCAGCGCGATGACCCGACGAAATACGAGACCGACGACGGCCAGGAGTTTCTGCTCGCGCAATTGCCGCGCGGCACCACCGTCAAGGTGTCCGCGCACACCTCGAGCCCGATCTACGCGCAGGATCTTTCCGACAAGGCCGACCGGCTGCTCAAGGCCGGGGCCATCGACCTGGCCGACTACGTGGAGATGATCAATCCGCCGCGCGCGGAGGAGCTGATGGAGAAGGCGCGCGTGCTGATGAAGGCCAAGGCCGAGATGGTGGCCAAGAAGTTCCAGATCGAGGAGAAGAAGGCTGAAAAGAAAGGGCGGTAGGCCCCGGACCTGGTCGCACCACTACGCGACCGGGCGCTGCACGGTCCGCAACGATCAGGGCCGCCGGTGCGGGCGCCCCCGGGGCCATCCCGGACTGCACCTCTGCCACCGCGACCTGAGTTCGGCGACCCTCGTCTCGCGCTGGTAGCCCCCACCGGTAGGCGGTATTTTCTTGACACCCCAAGATGTGGTATGCGTATGCTCCCCCCCGATGCCTACCTTATCTGCGGTCGCACCGTGGAGCCGCGCGTGTGCGGTCAGAGAGGAGTCCACGCCATGGCCCGTCGGGGTCGTCGGGGTCGTCGGGGTCGTCGGTAGTCGCTGATGCCGGAGCTGCCTCCAGGAATGGCGCCGTCAGCGCCCGCGCCGCACGCGCAGGCGCCAGCCGCTCCGTCCGGTCCGGTCTCCGGGGCCGGCGGACGGGGCCAAGCTTTGCTCCGCGCCCTTGCGGCTCGCAAGGTGCTGGAGATGGCGGCGCCGGCCCTGGGGGTGGGCACCCCGGAGGGCAAGGCCGTGTACGACGCGATCAAGTCGCTCGCCAAGATCGACATCCAAGCCTCGCCGGGGCTCACGCAGACCGAGGGGCAATCCATCCAAGAGGCCGTCCGCCCCGTGCAGACCGCGGGGCCGCAAGCCATGGGCGGGCCGATGCCAGGGCCCGGCTCGCAACCCGGGTAAAGGAGACCACCATGCCGAGCAACTGGGCCCCGAAGGCGTATCCGTTCCGCGACCCCCGCAGCGGCAAGCAGCAGGTGGGCCGCATCGTCAACCCGCCCCGCGCGCTCAAGCTCGGCGGCAAGGGCGAGTCCCGCATCTGGGACCAGAACGGCGGGCGCACCACCGGGCCGAGCGGCAAGGGCCCCGTGTCCGACCGGGGGCGGGGGAGGAAGTAGATGGCCGAGCCCGAGATCGACCCCCAGTGGCAGCCGGTGCTGCAGAAGTCGAAGCTCCTGGATGAGCTGTACCAGGACCCCAAGACCCGCGACGAGACGCTGCGGCTGATCAAGGCCAAGTACCCCGACGTGCGCATCCCGGAGATCGAGGTGCAGGACCGGGTGAGCCAGATCGAGGACAAGTGGGAGAAGCGGTACGAGGCGCGCGAGAAGGTGTGGCAGGAGCGCGAGGCCAAGCAGAGCCGCGCCGAGGCCATCGAGGCCATGACCGCCAAGGGCGTCGCCCCCGCCGAGGTCGAGGCGGTCGAGAAGCTCATGGTGGAGGGCAAGATCGGCGACCCCGCCGTCGCCGCCGAGGTGTTCGTGACCCGCCGGGCCGCTGCGGCCCCCCGGGGCGCGCCGCAGTCGTTCACCTTCGACATGCCGAACCAGAAGGAACTGTTCGGCACCCCGAGCCAGCGCAAGAACTGGGCCCGGCGCGAGGCGGCGCGGGTGCTCGATGAAGTCCGGCAGGGGGGGAGGTAGTCCATGGCCGTCAAGATCAGCACCTTCGCCACGGCGACCTACGGGACCGCCGGCTCGGCCTTCGGCTCCATCATCACCCTCAACGTCAACCCGATCAACGGCAAGACGTTGAACGCGACCAACTACCCGATCCTGGCCGGGCAGCTCCCCGCGCTCGCCTGGCTCACCATCCCGGCGGGCACGGCGCTCGAGTTCACCCCCGACGGCGGCACCACGTGGATCCAGGCCCTCGCGGGCTTGGGCTCGGGCGTCTGGTACGTGGACGGGTTCACCAGCCGCATCCAGGGCGGCGCGGCGGGCGTGGTCAATGCCACGTTCATCGCCATCAAGGCGGAAAGTTAGGAGGCGATAAGCGATGCCTATCGGCGGCGGATTCCTTCCCCCTTCCGGCTCAGTCCTGACCGAGTTGTCGGCGGTCACCCGGCGTGCGTTCATCCCCAAGGTGATCGTGCAGCTGTACCAGAGCACGCCCACGCTCTCGGCCTTCCTGGCCGCCGCCGAGCCCATCAGCGCCGGCGTCAGCCCCATCACGGTGCCGCTGCAGAACACCGCGATGACCACGACCAGCACCACGGACTACTCGGGGAGCTTCACCGCGCCCCAGCTGCAGACGGGCCTCACCAACGCGGAGTTCACGATGGCCGCGATGGTGACGCCGATCCCCTACTACGTCATGGAGGGGCTGGCCCAGATCGACGCGGCCGTGATCCCGCTGATCGAGGCCCGCATGAATGACGCGGGCAACAGCATGGCCGACTACCTGAACACCCGGCTCTGGGCCGCGCAGTCGGCCAACACCGCCAACGACATCTTCTCCATCGCCGACATCATCTCCACCACGAACCCCTCCCAGGCCAACTACGGCAACATCACGCGCGTGGGCAACACGTTCTGGCAGGGCAACGTCAAGACGGCGACCACGCTCGGCTCCACCGCCATCACCCGCGCCAACATGGTCACCGCCATCACCTCGGCCACCAAGGCGAGCGGCGGCGAGATGCCGTCCTTCGGCATCATGGGCCCCGGCACGTGGGCCGCGCTCAGCCAGGACTACATCGGGAGCGAGCGGTACAACATCACCCCCGAGCGCGCGTTCAGCGACACCGAGGACGGCGCCCGCGCCGCCTTCACCGCGCTCGCGGTCTCGGGCGTGCCCATCTACATGGATCTCGCGGCGAGCGAGAACCAGGTCGTGTTCTTCAATTCGTCGTACATCGGCTTCAAGATCCACAGCGATGCGGCCTTCGCGCTCGCCGGGCCCGAGAGCCTGCTGCCGAACATGCAGCTGGCGTACCTCCTCGTGCTCGTGACCCTGCTGCAGCTGGTCTGCACGAAGCCGAAGGCGCAGACCCTGGTGACCGGCTACTCGGGCGCGTTGACCGGCGTCTAATCGACCCACGCGAACGCACACGAAGGGGCCGTGAGCCACCGGGCTCCGGCCCTTTGTGTTTCAGGGGGAGCGGGTGGCGTCACTGAGCGATTACCTGGCCGAGGTGGAGCGGTACCTGCACGATTCGACCAATTCGTACTGGTCCGAGTCGGACTTGACCGCGTACATCAACAAGGCGATCAAGCAGCGCGACCGCGATACGGGCATGAACCGCGAGATCACCACGTTCACCCTCACGACGGGCACCAACGTCTACCAGGTGGCGAGCGTCAACGCCAACGCCTTCGACGTGTTCAGCATCATCCTCAACTACTCGAACGTGCGCCAGCTCCTGAGCCAATTGCCCTACACCCTGCTCACCTCGCAGGTGCAGGGGATCAACCTCTACAACCAGGTCTCGCTGGCCTACGCCAAGTACGGGGCGGGGGCCATCTATTTCGCGCCCGCCCCGAATCAGGCGTACGTGACCGAGTGGGATTGCCTGGTGGCCTCGCCCGATCTGGTCAACGCCACGGACGCGGACCCCTTGCCCGCGCCGTGGACGGATCCGGTGCCGTTTCTCGCGTGCAGCTTCGCCAAGATCCAGATCCAGCAGTACGACGAGGCCGAGCGGTTCAAGGGGCTCTACCGGGACCGCCTGGACGAGGTGATGGCCAATAGCCGCAGCAGCAGCATGCCCTACCCCTACTACGGCTTCTCCGGATGGCGCTAAATGCGCGGGCAGCCGCCCGGCAAGCCTGGCGGAGGCGGGGACGATTCCGCCCAAACCATCCAGTTCCGCAAGTTCTCGGGCATGAACCAGACGGACGCCCGGACCGCGATCAAGGACGAGCTGTCGGGCGACGCCACCGAGTTCTTCTGGATGGAAAACGCCATGCCCATCGGCTCGGGCAACGTGCGCATCCTGCCCAACGTGGGCTCCACCATGTCGGCGGTCGCCGCGGGCGTCGCCACCATGTGGGGCTTCTCGCTCAACCGCGGCGGCGGCCCCTTGCCGGTCATCATCACGGTGAATACCGACGGCTCCATGACGACGGTGGACCCCGTCACGGGCTCGCAGGTGCTGTCCGCGGCGGCGGGCACGGTCACGACCAGCGCCCGCCTCACCATCTGGAAGGACACGCCCGTCCTGGTGGCCGATCCCACCAAGGGGTACTTCTACAACACCGGCACCGCCACCTTCGTGGCCGGCTCCACCGTGTTTGCCACCGATGTGGCCGTGTTCGAGGGGCGCGCCTGGCTCACCACGGCCTCGCGCACCATTGCCTTCACCGCGCCCGACACGTACAACGACTTCACGGGGGCCAGCGGGGCGGGCACGGCCACGGTCACGGACAGCGCGTTCCCGGGCAAGATCTACCGGCTGCTGTCGGCGCTCGAGCAGCTCTGGATCGTGGGCGCGGGGGCGGTGGACGCGATCAGCAACGTGGCGACGACGGGCGGCGTGACCACGTTCAGCATCACGAACATCGTGACCAATGTGGGGTCGCCGCACCCCTCCAGCGTGACCTCCTTCTTTCGTACCTTCTTGTTTCTCAATCAGTACGGCGTGTATGCCATCGTGGGGGCGACGCCGCAGAAGCTCTCGGACAAGCTCGACGGGCTCTGGCCGATCTTGTCGCACCCGGCCGACGTGCCGGCGGCCACCACGACGATCTTCGACGTATTCCTCTGGTGCGCGCTGATCAACCTGGTGGACCCGTTTGGGCGCGGCACGATCCCCATCCTGCTCTGCTTCAGCCAGGGCAAGTGGTTCATCGCCCGGCAGGGGACACTCACGTGGATCACCCCGGTGATCTCGAGCCTGGGCGATCCCCAGGTGTGGGGCACGGACGGCACCAACATCTTCCAGCTGTTCGCGGACGCCAGCGCGCCCATCGCCTATCGGATCATGTCCAAGCTGTTCGACTTCGGCTCCGGCGTGCAGTACAAGCAATGGCTGCGCGTCGGCTTCGAGTTCAACTCCTCCTCCGCGGTCAGCGCGACGCTCACCGCGGAGAACGAGCGGAACAGCAGCGCGGCGACCATTCCGCTGTCCTCGGCCAACATCATCAGTTTCGTCGGGGCCGGCCCCATCGTGTTCGTCGGCACGGGGCCGCTCACCTTCGTGGCGGCGGGGCTGCAGCTCGTGCGGCAGCAGATGCCGGGCGGGCTCCTGGGGCGCTATCTGGCGCTCGATTTGACCGGCACGTCGTCTCCGTACATTATGAGCGCGATCCAGATGCAGATTAAGCCCGAGGGCAAGGAGTGGAACTAGCATGAGCGGCTCGCTCAGCATCCCCAACACCTTTGCCACCGCCTCGGGCTCGGTCGCCGCCTCGCTGCTTGACGCCAACTGGACCGCGGTCGCCTCGTACGTCAACACCCGCGAGATCACGCTCGGGCTGCTCGGGTCGCGCCCCGCGGCGGGCGTGGCGGGGCGGTTCTACTTCGCCACCGACAACGGCCTGCTCTACGCCGACACGGGCAGCACGTGGACGCAGATCGGGCAGACCGCGGTGGGCGTCAGCACGGGCGTGCCGCGCGTGTCGGGGCTGACCGGGGCCAACAATAGCGGGACGCCCACCACGAAATTCGACCTCGCGGCCAGCTTCGTGCAGCTGCGCAACCCGGCGGACGGCACGATCAACATCCAGGTGAGCACGGGCACGCTCACCAATGATGTGACGGTGGCGACCGCGGCCAACGGGCGCGACCAGGCGGGCGCCTTCACCGCCTCCACGTTCGTGCATTTCTACTTCATCTGGAACGGCACCACGCTGGCCACGCTGTCGAGCGCCACCGCGCCGCCGACCGGGCCCACCCTGCCCGCGACGTACACGCACTGGGCCTACGCGGGGGCGGTGTTCTTCGGCGCCGGCTCGACGCTCACGAGCGTGTCCCTGCGGGGCTCGTGGGTGGAGTACCAGGCGCGCCAGATTCTCGCCACCAGTTTCTCGTCCACGAGTGAGACGACGCTCAACGTGAGCACGTGCGTATCGGCCAACGCCAGCCGGTTCGAGGTCGGCGGGTTCGTGAGCCACGCGAACAACAACACGCAGCTGATGCTGCGCTACCTTACGACCAAGGATTACCGCCCGATCACCGGGATCAACACGCTCGGCGCGTCGTGCCCGATCATCGCCACCCTGCCCAACGTGAGCCAGCAATTCTTCGCGCAGTGGTCGGGGGCGGTGTCGAACACGGGCACCATCGACATCGTGGCCTACCAGGTGCCGAACGGAGACAGCTGATGCGCCACGACGCGCGGATGCGCTGGGATCACGAGGAGCCGGTGGAGCACCCGCTCCGCGCGCTGGGCGTGCTGCTCACGTGCGCGGCCCTCCTGGGGGTGGCCTTGTGGCTGAGCAAGACGATCTGAACCGGCTGCTGGTCGAGGGGCCGAACTACCTCGGCAGCCAGGTCCGCGTGCCCTTCCAGGGGCAGGGCGACCTGTCGGGCAGCGCCGGGGGCGGGTTGCCCGCCGCGGTGGTCGGCACGCCGGGCAGCGGGAGCGCCCCCGGGGGGCGGGCCCTCGGCGGCGGCGGGGCCGATGACCTCGCGCTGGCGCTCCAATCGCTCGGCGTGGCGGGCAAGACCGGCCAGAGCCTGACCGACCTGCTGCGCGGGGGGTCGACCCGCGGGGGGACGGGCGGCGCGTCGCTCTCGGACCAGCTGCGGGGGATCCCGGGCCTCGCCAGCCTGCTCGGCACGCCCGGCGGCTCGGGGGTCGGCACCCTCGGGGGCGTCCCGAGCGCCCTGCCCTTCGGCACCCCGCTCGACGCCAGCACGGTGGACTTGCTCTTTCAGCAGGGCTTCACGGGCGACCAGATCCGCGAGGTGATGGGCGGGCTCGAGGGCGTGTCCTCCGGGGGCCAGGGCGTGGCCGGCGCGGCCCCCGGCACCGCGGAAGCCCTCGGGGGCGGGGCCAGCGGGGCGCTCGGCGGGATCTCGTCGGGGGCGGGCGCCCTCTCGGCCATCCTCGGGCTCATCGCCTCCCAGACGGGCAATCAGGATCTGGCCACCGCCGCCAGCGGGGTGGGGGCCGCCGGGACGGCCGCGAGCACGGCGGGGGCCCTAGCCGGCGGCGCGGCGGGCGGGGGCATTGCCGGAACCGGCGCCACCACCGCGTTGGGCGCCGTCTCCGCTCCCGCGGCGGTCCTGGCGGCCCCGATCATCGGCACGCTGCTGGCCGACTCGTTCTTCAGCAAGAAGGGCGAGGATCTGCTGAGCGACACGATCCGCACCTACCAGGGCGATTACGCCACGTTCAACCAGGACAAGCTGTTGCCCACGGAAGGCGCCCAGGGGCAGGCGCTGGCCGCGCTCCAGCAGGCCCTGCCCTACGTGCAGAGCCAGGAGGAGCTGGGCCAGCTGCTCAACTCCTACAAACAGTTCGTGACCACGACCACGGGGGCCCCGCTCACGGGCGGCGATCCGAGTAACATCTACGGGGTCGGCACCATCGCGGGGACCGGCCCCGTCACGCACGGCCAGCAGACGCCGACCATCGATTGGGGGCCCCAGACGCAGCAGCTGCAGGCGCTCGTCCAGCAGCTACAGGGCGTGCTGCCGGGCACCGCGATCACCGATCCCACCGCCACGCTCCAGGGGGAGGCGGGGATGCGCCTGTTCGACCAGTTCCTCCCGCGCGAGCAGTTCGCGCCGCTCTACACGCCCGGCGGCAGCGCGACGGATCCCGGGACGGGCCAAACGAGCAGCCTCGGCCCCGGCGTCTATCCCGCGGGGCAGATCGCCCAGGCCGGCGCGCCCAGCATCGCCTACGGCCAGCCGGGGTACGACTATGCCGTCAGCGGGTATCCCGCGCCCGGCCAATATCTGGGCAGCATCTCGCCTTTCTGGGAGCAACTGATGAGCCAGGCGGGCGGTGGCGCGGCCGCGGCGCCCGGTGCCCCGGCGAGCACGCCCATGGACTCCATCGCGGCCGCGGCGCTCGCCACCCCGCCGGGCGACTTCGCGGGCGGGATGTTGCCCGAGGACGAGCGGAAGAAGCTCCTGCAATGAGCCATCTGATCTCGCCGTTTCTCTGGGCCATGGTCCCGTTCAAGGACGAGGACGCCTTCAGCGACTTCCTCCATCTCCACGAGGAGTGGAACCGCGAGCTGTGCAAGGTGACGAACGTGGCCTTCCGCCTGCTGGACGATCTGCGCACCAGCTTGACGCCGCACGGGCACATGCACGACCAGATCGCGGACGCGCTCAGCCTGCCGCACGTGGGAGACTGGGTGAGTTACGACTTGACAGATGAGGAAAGTTTTACCACATTCATGCAGTTATGCGCCCAGGACACGCAGCGATTGCGCCTGGCGGCGGGGCTCTAAATGGGACTCTTTGACGGCGTCGGGGACTGGTTCAGCGGCCTCTTTGGCGGCGGGGGCGGGGGCGGCAGCCCGGCCATCCCCACGTACGGCAGCATGGACACCGGCGTCTCCGGGGTCCAGGCGGACGCGCCCTACACCTCGGCGTTCACGGGGACGGGCGCTCCCACCCCCCCGGCCGGGGCGGGGAGCGGCGGCGGATTCCTGGGCGGCGGCGGCCTGAACGACGTGCTCACGGGCATCGGCCCCGCGCTCCGGCTCGCCACCACGGGCGCGGGCATCGGCTCCTCGATCTACGGCCTGACGCAGGCCGCGGGCCAGCGCAAGCAGCTGGAGCAGCAGCAGAAGCAGCAGGCCGCGACCGCGGCCCCCGCCGCCGCCGCGGGCCAGCAGCTCACCAGTGCGGGCTCGCAGGCCCTGTTGGGGGGTCCCCTCCCCGCGCAGCTGGAGAGCCAGGTGGACCAGTTCAAGGCGAACGCGCGCATGAAGATCCGCGATTACCTCGCCAAGGCCGGGATCACCGACAGCACGATGGCGCAGCAGTTCGACACGTTCATCGACATGCAGGCGCAAACCTTGCGCAGTCAGCTTGCGCAGAATTTGCTCCAGAGTGGGTATTCCGGCATCGGCGCGGCCATGGGGCCGTCGGGCCAGGTGTCGGCCACCGCGCAGGGGTTGATGGGCGGCACCACCGACGCCATCACCGCGGCCAACAAGTCCATCGCGCTGCTGCTGGGGGCCACGCAGAACAATGCCGGCTGATCCCCTCCAGGCCGTCGCGCCGACCCCCACCGCCGGGATCAGCGCCCACGATCCGCTCGGCTCCTGGGTCGAGGCCACCGGGGGGCAGCTCGCGGACCTCAAGAAAGCCGAGGAGGAGGCCAAGGGGCATCGCGCCGAGGCGCAGGGGTATTACAAGGACGCGGCCGACGAGATGAATCGCATCCAGACGCTGCGCGAGGCCGATCAGGACCGACTCCAGGGGCGGGCCGACGCGCTCGAGCAGGGCGCCACGCGCCTGCCCGCGCCGCCCCAAGCGCCCGACGAGCCCGACGTGCCCTCGCGCGCGGCCCAGCCGTTCCTCAACCTGGGGGAGAACGCGGGGCTGGTTCAATCGTTGAACAGCACGCTCTACGGCCTCGGCCTGCTCGCCCAGATGGGCATGGGCATGGCCAAGGGCTACCCCTCGGGCGCGCTGGCCGCCTACACGGGGGCGCTCGACGGGTGGGCCAAGGGCGACGCGGTGCGCGCGGAGCACATGTGGAAGGAATACCTCGCGGGCGTGGCCAAGATGTCGCGCGAGTACCAGCGCCAGCGCGACGAGTACCAGGACATCCTGGACCGCTTCGGCCTGTCGCGCGACATGCTCGGCACGCAGCTGAGTCTCGCGGCGGCCAAGAACGGGCTGGCCAAGGAGCGCGTGCTCCTGGCCGCGCAGAAGCCCGACGAGTTCATGCGGGTGCACCAGCTGTTCGATGGCCAGATCAGCGCCCTGCGCAAACAGGCGGCCGACATCTCGGGCGAGATCGCGAAAGCGTACATCGCCAAGCAGCAGCACGACACGGTCAACGCCTTCCGGCAGCAGATGCTGGATCTGAAGAAGAAGGAAATGGCCACGGCGGACGGTGGACTCACGGGGGGCCTCACGCCCGACGCGCAGGAGATGGCCGCGCAGCAGTACCTGCGGACGGGCCAGCTCCCGCCGATGGGCATGAGCCGGTACGGCGCGCAGACGCGCGCCGCCATCATCAACCGCGCCACCGAGCTGGCCAAGACGGGCGGGCTGGGACTCGACTCGCAGACGCAGCGGACCATGCTGGCCAAGGCGAACCAGACGGAGATGAACCGTATCCAGGCGCAGCGCGGGCCGGTCCTGGCCTTTGCGCGGACGGCGGACAAGAACCTCGACGTGGCGCTGGAGATGTCCGACAAGGTGGACCGCACGGGGGTCACGGTGTTCAACAGGTGGCTCTCCGGCGGCCGGAAGGGCACGGGCGATGTGGACGTGGTGCGCTTCCATGCGGCCGTGGTGACGGCCTCCACCGAGTACGCTCGCGTGATGTCGGGCGGCAGCGTGACCAGCGACAAGGCGCGCGAGGAAGCCTCGGGGATCATCAGCCAGTGGTACACCCAGGAGCAGTTCAGGGGGGTGGCGGACATCATGCGGCGCGACATGAAGAACCGGGAGTCGGCCTACGATGAGCAGCTCGCAGTCATCCGCGAGTCCATGAACGCGCTGAAGGCCCCGGCGCCGGGCGGCGCGGGGGGCGCCAAGATCGGCGCCGAGATCGACAAGGCATTGGGCCTCGACTGATGGCCGATGATCTCAAGGGCCTGCTCGCCTCGCCCGAGTTCACGGGCGCCTCGCAACCCGAGCGCCTCAAGATCCTGAGCCAGCACTCGGCGAAGTTCGCGGGCCTGGACCCGGCCGCGCAGATCAAGAGCCTGTCCACGCTCGAGAGCAAGTACGGCGCGAGCGCCGGCAAGCGGCAGGAAGCCGCCGCCGAGGGCAACCAAGCGGTCAAGAGCATACTGAGCACCGGGGCGAGCATCGGCCTGCCCATCGCGGGCATGGGGCTCGGCCAGGTGCTCGCGCGGGGCGCCGGCCCCATGGCCCAGGCCGGGGCGCGGATGGCGGGCTCGGCCCTCGGCGGCGCGGCGGCCGGGGCGGCGACGGGGGAGTCGGGCCTTCCGATCACTGGCCACGCGCCGGCCGACCAAGCGATCATGGCCACCATCGGCCAGGCCATCCCCGAGTTGGGGGCGGCGCTGCTGGGCAAGGGGATCAAGACGGTCCAGGGCGCGCAGGGGGCGCGGGCGCTGACGCAGTACGAGGACAAGGCCGCGACCAAGATCGCGGGGACGGTGCAGGACGCGATTCCCTGGTGGAAGGGGCAGTTCTCCAAGGACCACGCCGGGCTGATGGATATGGTCTACGGCAGCGGCCCCGAGAAGCTCCAGCAGGGCTACGCCGACATGCTCAGCAAGATCGGGCCCTACGTCGAGGGCCAGCCGATCCTCATCGACGTGCGGGCCGCGCAGCGCCTCGGCCTCGATACCAAGGCGCTGGCGCGTCAGCCCGGGGCCGCCATGGGCGCCCCCGACGAAGTGGTCGTGGACATGGGCAAGGTCGTGGACAAGCTGCCGAGCCTGCGCGAGAAAGATCCGGGCGCCTACGCCTTCATCGTGCGGACGGTGGACCGCTACCTGGCCGACATGACCGGGTTGCCGAGTGAGTTCAAGGCGGCGCGGAAGGCGTACGCGGAGGGCAAGGGGTTCGTCGATTCGATGCAGAAGTCCGGGGCGATGGACCCGGCTGAGCGCCGCCTCAAGGCCGACAAGCTGGCCACGGGGCTGGTCAAGAAGGACGTGCTGAACCAGCAGGCGAGTCGGTCGCGCGCCCCCGTGACGCGCCAGGCGTTGCAGGAGGTCTCCCCGCTCGACCGCCCCGCCCCGGTGCGCGGGGAGCTGGACATCCACATCCCCGGCCTCTCGCGGCGCCTCGGCAGCGACACGCGCGGGTTCGAGCGCGGCCCCACGGTGCGGATTCCGACCGCCAAGAACGTACCGGGGCAGACGCAGACGGTGCACCCGGCCATCAGCAAGGGCCTCCCCATGGTCGGCGGCGGCCTTGATCAGATCGCGCGTGAGGCGCTGGCGCGGAGGCGACGTGGCGACCAAGAGTAACGGCACCGCGCCGCCCAAGACGAGCGACGACTACACCACCAAGGTGGACCGGGCCGTCATCGCGCAGATGGAGCGGGCCGATCTCACGGGCGACGAGCTGAACAAGGCGATAGGAAATGCGATACGATGGGCCGCCGTGAAGGGGAAATTGGTCCTGAAGGACCATGGATCTGGGTTCCTGGAGGAGGACGAATAGATGGCCGCCCAGCAATCGCTCTACGAGCGCCCCGCAGTCGAGGTGAACGGTCGCGGCTTCCGCGCGGCCACCGAGGACATGCTCGCCATCGCGTTCCGCGCGCTGAGCGACAAGATGCTGTTCTGGACCGTCACGCTGGGGGCCCTGGGCCTCTGGACCTTCGCGGCGATCAAGCCCGAGTTCTGGCGCCACATCGCCGTCGCGGCCTACACCCTCGGCGTGTTCCTTCCCATGCTCTGGAAAGCGAGGTAACCCGCCCATGTCCATCGACGGTGTGATCCGCAAGATGGTGGCCGGCAAGCGGCCCAACGGCAAGGTGCCGATGATCCGCGCCAAGCACCCGGGCACGCCGGTCCGCATGACGAGCGCCCCGACCCCCGAGCACAACCTGTACAAGCGCACCGACAACAAGCGCGTCATCTAGGAGGCGACGACTATGCCCACGGCGATCACCGGCATTCGCGGACTGCAAGAAACCGGCTCGGGCCTGCTGACGAGCTACCAGCAGGACGCGCTGACGGGGATCGGCGTCCCCTCCATCGTCGGCCTCATCCAGACCGACCAGAAGGCGGCCACCACCGGCTTCGCCTCGGCCGCGCTATACACCACGGTCGGCTCGGGCGTGTTCAAGCTCACCTCCGGCCTCCAGGGCTACCAGCCGGGCACGGGCGGCACGGTGCAGGCGCAGGCGATCTTCACGTCGGACGACAGCGCGGCGGCCAAGATCATCAACGTGGGCTCGGCCATCTCGACCAACTCGGGCGTGGTGACCGCGGCGCCCACGCTGGCGCTGTCGGGCGGGACCGTGCTGGTGCAGGCGAGCGCGGCCACCACCATCTACGGCTCCACGGTGCTGACGGGCGCGGCGGGCACGCCGAGCTATCGGTTCAGCATGACGTGCGAGCGGATTTCCTAGTGCTGGATCGGCTCCAGCTGCCCGGGTGGCGGCGGCGGCTCGAGGGCGAGAAGGCCGCCAAGCGCTACGAGGCCGAGGCCGCCACCACGCCGCGGGTCGCGGTCCCGGGCGTCCTGCCTGCGGTCGGGCACACGGCCACGTTCATCCGGCGGATGACCGAGGCGGTGAGCAACCGCTTCGCGTGGCTGCTGGACGCCTACGACGACTACCCGCCCCGGCGCGGAGGCGGGCGCACCCTCCCGCCCATCTCGGGGGCGCAGAACGTGCCGACCACGCTGGCGCACCCGCCGGGGACGGTGGGGGCGGCCAGCAGCTTCGCCGTGTTGCGCCGACGGGGGCGCATGTAGATGCTCCTGTGGTTCTACGGGGTCCGCGCCGGGGCGGCGGCCCCGCCGCCGCCGTTGCCCGCCGCTGCGGGGCACCTGTTTCCGTATCTCCTGTACCGTCGTCACCGGAGGATGCCGCGATGAGGCACGAGACGTTCACGTGTGACGCCAAGGGGCACGCCACGGTACTCGCGGTACACCACGTCCTGCTCGACGGGTCGGATCAGCGCCTGGACCTCTGCTACGACTGCACGGCGCAGGGCTTGGCCCTCCTGCTGAGTAACCTGAGCCCCGCCGCGCAGCACGAGTGGCGGGCGGCGCTGCTGGGCGAGGCGTAACGTGGCCGTCGTTACCGTCACCACCCAGGTCTCCTCCGCGACGGCCTCGACCGATGTGCTGGTGTTCCCCATCACGGGGGCCACCATCCCCGCGGTGATCCTGGCCAACGCCTTCGGTACGGCGGTCGCCTTCTCGAGCCAGCCGAATCCGTCGTACACGGGGACGTCGATCCAGGTGGCGGTGAGCGGCACGGTGGCGGACGCCACCCAGGCGGGCCCCATCGGGGGCTTCTACGGCACGCTGCCCTTCGGCATTTTCAACGAGACCGGGGCGGCACAGCTCGGGGCGAACCAGGTGGGCGCGGACCGGTCCACGGCGTTCCGGGCCAAGCACGTCAACCTGCGCGACTCGCTCGGCACCGAGGTGATGGACACCACCGCGCACGCGGTGCGGACCACCCTGTACAGCACCACGGGCACGGCGGTCAGCATCGCGGCCAACGGGTCGCTCAACGTGAGCATCGTGGCCGGGGGCGGCACGGGGGGCACCAGTTCGACCGATAGCAGCACCTTCACCGTGGGCAGCACGGCCCAGACGCCCATCGGCGGCGAGTTCAACGATGCGGGTTCGGGCGGGGCGTCGTCCATCGCCTCGGGCGTCACCGCGGCGGCGCGCATCACGGGCTTCCGCGCGCTCCATACCAACCTGCGCAGCAGCAGCGGCACCGAGATCAGCAGCACCGCGCAGGGCTGGCTCATGGTCAGCAACCAGACGCTGCAGGACGTGGAGGGCCCCACCGCGGCGGGCGTGGCGGTGTCCACCAAGCCGCTGCTGGCGGGCGGCTACGCCTCGGGCCCGGCGTTGAGCGCGGTCACCGCGGGCCAGCACCAGTACCAGTGGCTCGATCTGAACGGGCGCATCATGGCGGCCACGCAGGGCGTGGACCCCAACGGGTCGGCCATCAACGGCTCGGCCGTGCTCATCGGCGGGTGGGCGGCGAGCACGCCGCCGACGGCGGCGGGGGGCAACGGGCGGCTGATCCCGTCCTGGCACGACCTGAACGGGCGGGCGCACATCGTCGCCAACGTGTCGAGCGTCTATCAGCCGCTCACGTCGTCGGCCATCTCGATCACACTGGCGAACCTGAACACCGGCACCGCCGTCGCCCGGTCCTCGGCCGCCATCGACAACAGCGCGTGGAACTTCCTGGACGCCCTGGTCACGATCAACATCAACGGGGGGCGCCCCGGGGGGAACAGCCAGGCCCTGCTCTACGCCTACGGCTCGCTCAACGGGGGCACGAACTACACGGAGGGCAACGCGGGCATCGGCACGGACGCGAGCTACGCGATCAACAACCCCACCGCGCTCAAGTACCTCGGCACCGTCCCGATGCCGTACAACTCGCAGGTTTATACGGGCGGGCCGTTCTCCGTGGCCGCCGCCTTCGACGGCGTGCTGCCGCCGCGGTGGGGCATCGTCGTGCAGAACGATGGCGCGTTCCCGTGGGCCGCGACCAATTCCAGCGCCATCTGGACCGGGGTGGCGCGGCAGCTGGTCTAGTGGCCCGGCAGTACATCGCGGCGGCGTCGGAGCGGATGGACATCGCCGCGACGATCACGTCGAGCACCGCGCTCACTCTCTCGGCGTGGTTCCGGCCGACCTCGGCCACGGGCGGATTCCTCCTCGCCCTGTCCGATCCGATCAACGCCGGCCAGTGGTTCGCCATCATTGGCGGCACCACGGCGTGCAGTCTCCAGATCAACGACAATGCGGGCGGCTTCGGGGCTCCGAGCGCGGCCGTGGTGGCCCCAGGCTGGCATCATCTCGCGGGCCGGTTCATCAGCTCCACCTCGCGCCAGGTGTGGCTCGACGGCACGCTGCGCGCCAGCGACACGACCAGCTCCACCCCGGTGCGTTCCTCGCCGAACTGCGACGTGGGGTGTCTGCCCGATCAGGCGGGTCCGCGCATCTTCTTCGACGGGTGGATCGCCTTCCCCACCGTCCACGATGTCGCGCTCGACCCCAACGAGCTGCTCGCGCTCGCGCAGGGGGCCGATCCCATCACCATTCGCCCCCCGCGCTGCGTCGCCTCGTGGGATGACTTCGGGCGCGACCGCACGCAGCGCGGCAACAACATGACGACGGTGAAGGGCCGAACAGCGCCCACGCGGCTGGTGACCCAACAGGTCGAGGGCCCGAGCCCCGTGCGCAGCTACGGCCCGCGGCGCGTGCTGCGGGTGGGCTGATGACGCTCGCCGCCGATCCGCTCGCCCCCCAGCGCGACCTCTCGGTCAACGAGCTGCGCGCGGGCGTCAACTACGGCTCGGGCGTGAGCTACCTCAACGGGGTGCCGAATCCGGCGGGGATGCGCAGCGGGACCGTGACGATCTGCAAGACGCTGGCGCAACTCAAGACGGCGGTGACCAACGCCAACTACGGCGACGATATTGTCATCCCGAACGGCACGGCGAACGCCATCACCACCGACGCCACGCAGATCACGTTTCCGATCCTGCCGACCATCACCGCGAGCACCCCACGCCAATCGCCCCCGCCGATGATGACCTATTCGTCGGCCGTCGGCCTGATCATCTCGGCCCCGGTGCCGATGGCGGCCCCTCCCGCGGCGCTCGCTGCCAGGCCCGCGATGGCGAGCGTGATCCCGCAGGGCGACCCCTCGTATGTGCGCATCATGTCGGGGCAGGCCGAGCAAGTGACGGTGCCGCCGCCGCATACGACGTGGCACGTGACGAACTACGAACGATTTGCCCACCTGATAAAGGGGTCGAACGCCGCGGCGCTCATCGGAACCCCGGACACACAGACGCATTACGAAGAGCATCACTTCCGTCTGGAGGGGCTGCGCCTAGTTTCCACGCCGACGGATGCCCAAGGATTCTACGTTAACATTGGGTCGGCGAATGCGCAGACGTCCAACGGATCACTTCGAGTGCCCGATCATTTTTTGATTGACCGGTGTTACTTCGATGCGGACATTTCTGGAGCGGGTGTCGTCCCGGCTGGGTTGGGCTGCAATCGCGGGGTGGCGGGCTCCTGTGACTATTTCGGGCTCATCAATAGCCGGGCCACTGGTATCTACTCCTCGGATTCCGCGGGCTATAACCTCGAGGGTAACGTCATTGCCATGAGCCAGGGCACTGGGCCGGGGCACATAGAGAACAACGCCCTCAACGGGTCGGGCGAGTGCGTCCTGATGAACGTGGATACCGTCAATGGGTATCCATATCCCTATCTCCAATCCGATTGGACGTTCAAGCGAAATTGGTCGTTCCGACCGCTCGGGTGGAGGGAGACCTTCCACTACAACGCGGTGCCGCCGAATCAGACCGGCCAGGCGACCGTGAGCCTCGATGTCAACGGCTCAGTGGTGAGTCTGTCGTTCCCCGGCGCGCTGTCGGGGGACAGCTACGTACCGGGCGATTTGTTCTGGACCTCGACCAGTGGGCGCCCGGTTCAGATCACGGCGTATCCCACCTCATCGACCTTCCGATTGGCGTCAAATTATACGGAGAACGCGGGCGGATCTGGCCTGACGGGGGTCATGGCACGCGGGCGCCAGTTCCTCGATGGGGGCGATGCCAAAACGGTCACGCTCAGCGGCGCGGGCAACCGCACGGTGACGGGATCGGCCACCTCGTGGACCGCCACGCTGCGACCGGCGGTGCTGGCTCCCCCGCCGGGGTGCGGCGTGTTCTTCGGAATCAACACGAACCTGACGAGCTCCCACAACAGCCAGAAGTTTTCCCCGATCTTCAAGCAAATCGCCAGCGTGGACAGCGACACCCAACTCACGCTCGCGGAGGACTATACCGCTGGCACATTCTCCAATGTGTATTACACCGCGTCGTACTGGGATGGGCGCGCGCGCAGTGTGATGAAGAACCTGCACGAGTGGAAGGGGAGCAATCGGGTCCGGGTGATCGGCAATGTGTTCGAGAATGCCTGGGACACCTTCAACGGGCAGGGCGCCAACTGTTTCGCCATGAACATTGCCAGCGGCGCTTTCTCCTATCATCGGGATATGTACATCGGCTACAACCTGGTGATCAATACGGAACTCCTGCAGTACATCGTCGGGTACCCCTTTAATACCGGTCCACCGGCGGGAGACATTTCTCTAGGGCCGCAGCGGCGTTGCCTCGTGGAGCATAACCTCTTCACGGACACGTCCAATTACCAGTGGCAAGCGAACACCACCCAGGTCTTTGGAAACAACTTCTTTCAGGCCAACCTGAATCCGGTGGGAGCCACCAATGACGGGGTGCACTTTAGCGGTGTCAACGATTACCAGTTCCGACACAATGCCATCGTGGCCGCCAGCCCCGACTATCAGACCTACACACGGAGTCTGTACTTCAATACCGCGCAAGCGGAAGAGATTAGCAATCACTTCGCGTTCCGCGACAATATCCTGCATGTCGGGGACCATACCGCGCTCGCGGCGGGGACCTATCCAGGAGGATTGAGCGGGGGCGTAGGGACGGCCGCGAACGCGGATACCTATGACGCCGACGGAAATTTGTCGGGCGTGAACCCGGGCGCGAACGCCTTTCCGTTCATCTCCTCCGACTCCGTCATCGCGGGTAACATGTTTCTGCGCGGCAGCGGCCCGACCATCGCGGCCCACACGGTGGCGTACGGCGCCCTGAATGGCGGGGGGCTCAACGAGTCGAGCGTCGCGTTCTTGAACTACGCCAACGCCGCGAACACGCCCCGCTGGCTCACGCAATCCGTCGTCCCCAGCGATTACGCCCTGACCACGGTGTACCAGACCGACGCGGCGGCGTGTGCCGTCTCGGGGTCCACTGTGACAGTGACCAGCGGGACGATCCCCACAACGGTCGGATTGGGCACCCCCTTCCGCATCCTCACGGACCCGGCGGCGGTCATGGCGCGGGTGGGAAATCGCACCAGCGCCACCCAAGTATCGCTCACGGCCCCGTATACCGGGACGACCGGGGCGGGGTTGACCGGACTCTTCAGTTTCGTCGGGGCCGGGACGGACGGGACGACCAGCACGGTGTTCATCTCGGATCCCGCGGTGGCGACGGTCAGCAACATTTCGTCGGTCAGCTACACCGAGAGTTTTACCCATGCGAACGAGGCCTCGCTCTCTGGGGTGGATCAGCCGTGGACGCAAACGCTGGGGAGTTCCTTTGGCATCACGTCCAATGCGGCGGCCATCCAGGCGGCGGGAGCCCGCCAGATTGCCGTGTGTCAAACCACCTTGCGCAGCCCCGATCACATCGCCCAGACCACCCTCGCCGTCTTTACCAACCTGTCGAATCCCCAGGGCGGGATCGTCTGTCGGGCTGATGCGGCGGGGGGGTCGATGTATGGGTTTCACTCCGTGCCACTCAACAGCGTGGTCGAAATCTTCAAGATCACGGGGGGGAGCACGTTTACCTCGCTCGGAACCGTGGCCCCGGCCGCGACGGTGGGGCAAGTGATGAAGTTTGAATGCACGGGCGGGGCGCTCCGTGGCTATGTTGATAACGTCAACGTGCTGAACGTGAGCGACGTGTCGATTACGACGGGAAACTTTGCGGGGATCGTCGGACTCAGGGGTGCGGGCGGTGACGCCATCTCGCTCGACGCCTTCTCCGCACAGACCAGCACCCCCCTCGCGGTGTCTCTCGTCACATTGGCGGGCCAGCAATTTCCACTCAGCGTGACCCCCTCGACCCTGTTTCAACGGCAATTCCGAGCGCAGGGCGATGCCGCAGGGGCGGCCACGGCGGTCGCTAGCTACGACAGCGCCACTCAGGTGGCACTCACGACCCTTTATCCGGGAACGACGGGGGCGGGGCTCACCGCGCTCATCACCGGCACGGTGCCGAGCGGGGTCGATCCGGGCCCAAACACCACCGCGGTTCTCGCGGCGATCTCGGGCATCCGCACATGAAGGGCACGCCCTCGCTCGCCCTCTGCCGGGACCAGTGTGGCGCGCGGTGCTGCACGGCCCCGGGCTCGATCACGCTGTCGCTCCTCGAGGCCCGCAAGCTCAACACCTGGGCGGGGCGCGAATTGGTGTACCGGGAGATGCCCCGAGGGCGCATCATGGGCCTCGTGCTGAACTTCAGCGAGAACGGGGGCCAGTGCCCGATGCTGGCGGCGGACAAGTCGTGCTCCATCTACCCGTACCGGCCGGTGGGGTGCCATCTGTTCCCCCAGGCGCCGACTGAGGAGTGCTTGGTATGGCCACGGTAAACTATCAGGAGTCGATCTTCGGCGGCAGCCACTTGATCCAGTGGTCGGGCGTGGGCACCGGCGACGTCTGCGTGGCCTGGTGCGGCGGCCTCGAGTTCATGGACAAGACGGTGCAGATCAACGGCTCGGCCGTCACCAGCGTGGTCATGGCGGGCACGAACGACTCCCGCGTGTTCCTGGTGCCGCCGGGCCAGTACGACAGCGCGGTCACGCTGACCGATGCCACCACGGGCACGGCGATCAGCGTGAGCAGCAGCACGAACAGCCCCGGGTTCTTCGTGATCAAGGAGAACCCGCTCGGCATCTTCCCGGTGGTGACCACGGGCACGGCCTGCAACTTTCGGGTGACGGCCGCCAAGAAGAGGTAGGGCATGGCGGCAGCGGCGACGCGGCGGAGGACCGACCACAAAGGG
>Ga0070704_100000046_pt1 | contig 40209 bp, 29 predicted proteins | sample KBSK5252metaG_FD_65467 | JGI IMG/M metagenome (GOLD analysis project Ga0070704, IMG submission 65467) | Corn, switchgrass and miscanthus rhizosphere microbial communities from Kellogg Biological Station, Michigan, USA - KBS K5-25-2 metaG | ecosystem: Host-associated > Plants > Roots >...
TACCTCTTCGCCCGGGTCTTTTGAGGACCGGCGCGTGGCACTCATGCGATGACTATGCCGGCTGAAGGGACGCGACGAGGTTCCGGGCCGGCCCGCCGGCGGCACCTGCACCTCATTCCCGAGGGCAGGACCGCTGCGCTGCCCGCATCCGAGGGACCCCGGCGAATTCTCAATGTTTTCGTGGCGGCGCTCGGGATTCTGCTCACCCTGCCACTGTGGCTGCTCATTGCAGTGGCGATCAAGCTGACCTCTCGCGGTCCGGCGATATACACACAGACCAGGGTGGGCCTCGACAAGCGCACCACGGGAGATCGTCCCAACGACCCCCGCCGCAGACAGGACATCGGCGGGCGCCCGTTCAAGATTTATAAATTCCGCACGATGACGGTGGACGCGGAGCGAGGCACCGGCGCGATCTGGGCCGTCAAGAATGACGGCCGTGTAACAGCCGTGGGCCGCTGGTTGCGGGTGTTCCGTCTCGACGAGCTCCCCCAGCTGATCAATGTTCTCCGGGGCGAAATGAATGTCGTCGGGCCCCGTCCGGAGCGCCCCGCCATAGTCGCCGATCTCCGTCAGAAGATCCCCGACTATCAGGTGCGCCAGCGGGTTCGTCCCGGGATCACGGGACACGCCCAAGTGAATCTCGAGTATGACTCGAGCCTGGACGACGTGAAGCAGAAGGTCGGGTACGATCTCGAGTACATTTCCAGCCAGGGATTCTGGGCCGACTTGTGGATCATGGCCCAGACGATTCCGGTGATGTTGTTTCGGCGGGGATCCCGGTGAGGTGATGACCGTACCCGAAACCTATGCTGTTCGTTCGACGTCAGCGGCATCCAGTCGGAGCTACCTCCTCTGGGTCACCACGGCAGCGCTCTTCATCGTTCTCTTTGCCAAACCCGCCGCACTCCTCGGTCGCGACTGGTGGACCAATCCCGAAGCGGGGCACGGTCTCCTCCTTGCACCCGTCGCACTCTGGCTGGCATGGAAACGTGGCTGGGTCGAGCCGGCCCGGCCGTCACAGGTGCTGGGCGGAGCCTTGCTGCTCTTTGCCGTCCTGCTCCGCGGGACGGCTGAGCTCGCAGCGGAGCTGTTCACGATGCGGGCCTCGATGATGGCGGCAGCCATCGGGCTGGTGGTGTATTTCCGCGGGCTCCAGCAGCTCCGCGCCTGGTGGCTTCCAGTCCTGCTGCTCGGGTTGTCGATCCCGCTGCCCGAGCTCGTCACCAGCGGCATCGCGCTGCCGTTGCAGTTCAAGGCGTCGGCCATGGGAGCCCGGCTGCTCGAATGGCGCGGCGTCCCGGTGCTCCTCTCCGGAAACGTCATTCAGATTCCCAACCACCAGCTCTTCGTCACCGAGGCGTGCAGCGGTCTTCGGTCCCTGACCGCCCTGTTGAGCCTGGCTGTCCTTATGGGCGGGCTGTGGCTGCATTCTCCGATCAGCCGTATCGTACTGGTGGCCGTCGGAATTCCGATCGCCATCTTCATTAACGGAGTACGCGTCTTCCTCACCGGCTTCCTCGTGTATTATGTCGATCCCAAGATGGGCGAAGGTTTCATGCACATCACCGAAGGTTGGCTGCTGTTCGGCGTCTCACTCGCCCTGACCGCGCTCGCCGCCGCCGCCGTGCGGGCCGTCGAGCGAAAGCTGCGACCCACCGCCGGAGAATGAGCCAAATGCGGAGATTGAGTGCCCCGGCTTCGTGGTTTCCGGCCCTGTGCCTGGCGCTGGGGTGCGCCATTCTCCTGCTCTCCAGGCAGCAGCACGCCGAGCCGCTTACCGCTCCTCTGTCGGAGCTCTCCGTCAGCCAGCCGGGGTTTATCGGACAGGACGTACCGATCGCCCAGGAAGAGCAGCGGATCGCCGGGATGTCGACATTTGTCCTGCGGCTGTATGCCGATTCGGCCGCTGCTCGCGCGTTCTCCGTATACGTAGGCTATTACGAGGAGCAGGTCCAAGGGAGGAGCATTCACTCGCCGAAGAACTGCCTTCCGGGAGCAGGCTGGGAGCCGTTGTCGGCGGGCTTGGCAGAGATCACGATTCCAGGCCGGGTCGTCCGGGTGAATCGGTATCTCATCGGAAGGGAAGCGGAGAAGGCGCTGGTCTATTATTGGTACCAGGGCCGCGGACGAGTCCAGGCAAACGAGTACGCCGTCAAATGGGACTTGCTGCGCGACAAGGCAACCACCGGGCGAAGCGATGAAGCACTCGTCCGGATCGTGGTACCCCTCCATTCCGGGGATGCCGGGGAAGCCGACCGGCTCGCGGCCAGCGTTGGCGCCGAGCTCATTCCACAGCTGGAGCGTCTCTTGCCGTCGTTTGCCGGACGGACACTGTCGGCCGAGACGGCACCCGATCGCAGGCTCACCTCGACGCAAGGGACCAGTCCGTGATCAATCTCTCCGGGGAAACTCGCAAGGCGGTGAAACTCCTCTACGCCGGAGCCGCCGTGATCCTGGTCGTCGAGGTGATCGAGATTCTCGCCATGGTGTTGCCGCCGCACGGTGGAGTGGCGAGCTGGCGGTTCGGTCTCTTTGGGATCACCGTCAGCCGGATGCCAATGTTCGTGCTCGCAGACGCGATGTTTCTTGCCGCCGCGCTGGTCCTCGGCAACCGCCGCACGCTGCTGTTTGCGGCCGCTCTCCACCTCGCGCTCGCCGTCCTCGTTCTCCCTGCCATGGCATTGTATTCTCTCGATGCCCTCCTGCTGCGCAGGGCAGTCCGGCCGCAGATTCGGATGTCGTTCGATCTCACCGCGATCCGGGCGCTGACCGTTGCCCTCGTTGGAAGCATCTTCGCGTTAACGATGGCCTGGCTGATCCGGCGCGCGACGCGGGCGGCGGAACCGCGAGGCGCCCCCCAGCACGGGATCGTCGTCGGCGCACCAGCGGAGCGTCGCCCAAATGCCTGAGACCGTGATCAAGAACTACCTGAGCCCAGGTCGCGCCCTCTCCCGCCTGGGGCAACTGGCGGGGGGTGCGGTGCTTGTCGGCGTAGCAGCGGAGCTGGCGGTGAACTTCATCGACAGCGACCTGAGCATCCCGCAGGGCCGGCTGCGTCTCATTACGGCGGCAGCCTGGCTCGTTGCTCCTCTTCTCGCGGGACTTGCGCTCATCGTGGCGGGTTCCTGCCTGCGCGGGGGGGAATCCTCGAAGGCCGGCACCAGCTCGCTCCTGTATGCGGTGGCGCTGATCTGTCTGAGTCCCCTCGTCGTTCTGTTCCTCGACGCCAAACTGATCCTCGCGGCGCCTCCTGCTTCGGATCTGACTCGCTTCAAGATCCAGATCTTCGGCGGCGCCGCCTGCTTTGTCATTCTCTCCTGCTTCCTGGCCCTGGTGGGTCACCGGGTGCGACGCCTCGGAAACGGATCGTAGACTGCCGGCACGCGCTCTCGCGCCACCCTCGCGGAGCCCTGCGGTTGGTAGTGGACATGGAAAAGCGCCCCCTGGAAAAGTCTCCAGGGGGCGCTTTCTCCAGTGTGGCCATTGAACTCAGGGTTTGTTGCCGTGGGGCTGGTCGTAGTGAGCCTGGATGTTCCCGTTCTTCACCTGCTTGAGCGGAACGTCCAGCACCACGGTGTTGCTGTTCGGTGCAAACACCTTGAGCTGGACCCAGTCATCCTTGCCCGGCTCTCCCGCGTCCTTGAAGGTGAACTCGACTCGCGAGCCCGCCACCCCGTTCAACTTGCCGATTCCGGTGCCGACGAAGGTATCGAACGGCGCCACCGGCGGCGGAGGCGCAATCAGGGGATCGTCGGTGCAGGTCGCGCTGGTAATCGGCTTGTCGAGATGCCACTTGTTGTCTTTCCAGTTGATCTCGAGGTTGTTCGAGAGCAGGATGTCGCAATGGAGGGTGAAGCCGTAGGAAATCATCAGGTCGCCGAGGGGTACCCTCCCGCCGCCCGTCATGCGTCCCTCGCCCTCTTCGGGGGGAGGCGGGGGCGTGGCAACCGAGGTGATGATGCCGGCCACGGTATAGTCGCCCGAGTTCGGCTTGAAACGGACCCACTTGTTCGCGCCCTGGGTGACCGGAATGGTGTAGATGCTCTGCGTCGAGGAGCCGTTGCCGGTTAGCTCGGCGCCGCAGGCGCCTCCGCTGGAGAGCGTGCAGAGGTCGAACTTGTAGGATTCAATCGCCGCGCCCGTAGTGGTCGTGAGCGATCCGAGCACGATGCCGGTGACTTCGATGCCGGCCGCGAGACCGTTCAGGTCCAGGAGGAGCCAGGGGGCGCCGTCCACGTTCCCGACTTCGTCGCCCTCGCAGACGCCGTTGTACGGTTTGCACATGCCAACGCCTTGTTCATCCTCGGGCTGAATGTCGTCGCTGTGCCACTTGAAGAGCACATTGACTCCGGTGGTATTGGTGCTGAGCGTGACGCACCCGAGCAGGTTGTTGCAGACCTGCCTGCTGGGGGAATAGAAGATGTCCGGGGCGGCCACGGCTGCCGGCGCACCATTGAGCGTGACGAAGTTCCAGTACGTTTGGCCGGCCGGGGGATTGATGATTGCGGAGCTCGGTTTGAGCTCCGGACCGGAAACCGACTGCTCACCGCACGCTGCTGCCATTGCGAGCGAAAGCAGTCCTGCGGCCGCGACGCCCCGCAAGGCGATACGCGATGTTGCCATGACCTCTACCTCCATGGATGTGTGCGATCTGACGTTGCTGCCGCTATGTCGGCTGGTTTCTAGCCGCCCCCGATGCGCCCGGCTCGAAGAGCCGCGTGCGTCGCTCCGGCGCTGCCACTACCTATGCAATGTCTTCGCCTCTCTTCGGTCATAGCAACTCATTACACAACAAGGAGTTACAATTGACGTCACCTCGCATCGCGAGGAGATCGCTCATTGGTGCTGCGGCCACGCAACGGAATCTGGAGCTAAGCTCGAGCGGTAATCCGAGCGCAGCGACTGGCGTCGGAAGGGTCGGGTGTACTGAAATGGAAGGTGCACTTCTCGCGCTTTCGCCCGGTTGAGCGAGCAAACAAAAGTCCCCGGCGCAGGGCGCCGGGGACTTCGGATTCCAGTGACGGATTCGGCGAGCGATCTCGGAAGACTACTTGCTTTCCTTCCGGCGCCGACGGACCAGCCCCGCACCCGAGAGCCCAACCAGGCCGAGCGCGAGCAATCCCATGGTTCCCGGTTCCGGCACGGTCGTGGTGAAGCCCTGCACCAGGTAGTTGTTACCAAGCGGGCCGCCGGTGCCGTTCTTGAACACCAGGTACCGCTGGGTCTGCGGAGCCGCGAGCGTCAAGACACCCGCGAAAGACGTCCCGGTCTGCGGAGTATCGCAGGTGGTCGCCGCCCCGCTGGTGCAGTACGCGAACCAGAACGCCTCGCCTTCCGTCAATGAAGCGAGAGTGACGCTCGTGACGGCGTTGCCTCCGAGTCCGAAGAGATCGATTGCCAACCAACCGGTCTGCTGATCGCCGATTTCATCGCCCTCGCAGACCTGCTGCGCGTTGAGCCGGCACAGTCCCACGCCCTTCTCGTCCAACGGTGCCACGTTGTCCGAGTGCCACTTCATGCTGACCTGGTTGTTCGTGATCGTCGGGTCGCCCTGGAACAGGAACACCGACTCCGCGCCGTTGAAAATGGTGTAGTTCGTGGCGCTGGCGTTGTACGTGCAACAGGTTGCGCCTGGATTCTGGAGCGACACCAGATCCCAGAACGACTGCGCCCGCGCCGTGGCAGGCACAGCCGCCACGAGGAGTGCAGACACTACAAGCAGGCGGGCTCGGCTCATTGGAAAAGCTCCTGTCGAGATCATTTACCTACAAAACCAAGGCGAAAAAATCGATTGTCGAAGCAACGGTCATGGCTGCCTGACCGGGAATTAAGCATGTCTCGTGCCTGCGCTGCACAACTCTTATACTGCAAAAAAAGTACTCGGTAAGATTATGCAACTCATTATAAATCAATGATTTACTATTCTGCCCGGAAATGTGCGCCGGGAATTCCAGCTTCGCGGGCGTGGCGGCCAAACCTCCAAATTGTGGACCGCTCACCACATGAGCTGACTTCATCCCCTTCGTTCCGAAAACTCCTGGATCCTGGTTCCATCCATCCAGGGCCATTCCAGGTCTGCTCGTGCTCGCCCAATGTAGCTTTCGAAACTCGAAGGAGCCAGTGCGCTTGCTATCTTGGAGGTCGATGAGCAACGCCATCAGCAGCACCCCCGAACCAGAGCCAAACGACAGGGCTGCAGGATCACCGCGAGTCACGGTCGTGATTCCGGCATTCAACGTAGCGCCGTTCATCGCCGAAACCCTCAATTCGGTCTTTGCCCAGACGTTTCGGGATTTCGAAGTCGTCCTGGTGAACGACGGGTCAGCCGACACGGCCAGCCTCGAGCAGATCCTGTCCCCATACAAGAACCGGCTTCGGTACCTGAAGCAGGAGAATCTCGGCGCCGCCGAGGCCAGGAATGCCGCGATCCGGGCCGCCCGGGGCGAGCTGCTCGCTTTCCTCGACGGCGACGATATCTGGCTCCCCCAGTACCTCGAGGCGCAGTGCGAGTTTCTCGACCGGGAAGGGCTGGATATGGTCTACTCGGATGCCCTGCTCTTCGGGAGGGGGCCGGGCGAGGGATCCACCCACATGACTCGCAGTCCATCGACCGGTACGCCGACGTTCGAGCGGCTGGTGGACGGAAGTTGCCACCCCATCACGTCCGGAACCGTGGTCAGACGACAGCGCATCGTGGAGGCAGGGCTGTTCGACAAGACGCTGATCCGGGCGCAGGACGCCGAGATGTGGATGCGGCTCGCATTCCGGGGTGCCAGGATCGGGTACCAATCGCGCGTGCTGCTGAGATACCGGATGCGCGAGGGAAGCCTGTCGGGAACGGCGGTCAACCGGGTGCAGCGTGAGATCAACGTGTTCACGCGGATCGGAGAGACCTACGAACTGACGTCCGCGCAGCGGGACCTGATTGCGCGGGAGCTGGAGCGGTTGCGAGCCCACCTCGAGCTCGAGCAGGGCAAATTCGAGTTGCTGGAAGGAAGCGCGCAGCGAGCGATCGGCCATTTCGAGCGCGCCAATCGGTTCCTGAGGACCCCCAAGCTTGCCGCGGTACTCCGGCTCGGCACCCTGTCACCCGGTCTGCTCCGCTTGTGCTTCCGTGCCTTCCGCCGGAGGGGTTGAGCGTCAGCGGCCCCTGATGCTTCGCAGCATCACCTCGATGTCCTGCCTCGCAAACCGAAGACAGAGCAAGCCGTAAAGCAACATGCCCGCGAGGATCGCGATCGCGAGCTCCGCTGGAGCGGATACCACAGGATGGATTGCCCGCCGCACGGCGAGCACGCCTGCGACCATCCCCAGGACCATGAGTCCGGCGCGCTTGAACGCTCCAAGATAGGTCGCGAGCGGGATTTGCAGGCTCTGCAGCACCGCGCGCAAGGGCCACACGGCGATCAGCGGATAACCAACCGCCCAGGCCCATGCGATGCCGATGAGGCCACCAAGCGTTCCCCCGAAGTAGAACGCCGGAGGCAGGATCGCCAGTGCGAGCAGAGCCGAGACCATACCGATCCGCGAGCGGCCCGTGACGAGGAGGATCTGCGCATTGAGGGTGCTGACGGATTGCAGGGCAGCATAGAAGATCAGGGCGCGTGCCACCGGAACGGCCGGCGTCCATTTCTCGCCGAGAATCACCGGAATCGCGAGGTCGGCCACCGCGAGAAAACCGAAAAGAACCGGCCAGAGCACCATGCCAAGGAACGCGGTCAGACGAAGATAGTAGGAGGCGAGCGCTTGCCGGTCGTGCTGAATCGAACCGAAGAATGGCGCGGTGGCCGCCGAAAGAATGTTGGTCAACTTTTCGCCCGGCAATGAGGCGATGGTCCACGCAATGTTGTATTGCCCGAGAAGAACCGTGCCGAACATCTGCCCCGCCACGAGAAAATCGGAGTTCTGGTATCCGTAGTAGGCGACCCGGCCAACGATCAGATGGCGGCAGAAACGCAGCGCTTCAGTGAGGCTGGCCAGGCGAGGCCGCTCGCAAGCCACCCGGCGAAGCCGGAAGACCCACAGGCTTGCCGCCGCGGAACCGAGCACAGTCCCCATGACCAGCGCCCAGTAGCCTGCCCCTCGCCAAGCGAGGAAGAGCACGACGAGCGCGGCCGTGATCGCCCGCACGAGATCCACGCTTGCCGCCTTCCGGTATTCCAGCGCCCTGCTGAGCAGCGCCACCGGCACAACCCTGAGTCCGTCGAAACAGAAAGAGAGCCCCAGCACCATCAGTACGTACGTCAGCGCCGGCTCTTGGAAGTACCGGCTCAGGGGCCATGCCATCGCAGCGGAGAGGAGGGTCGCCAGGGCCCCGGTCCCGATCGCGATGGTGTGCAGCTGCCGGGCGGTGGAGAGCGGGAGCTCCTTCAGCGCCAGGAGCGCGCTGCCGATACCGAATTCGGCTGCTACGCTCGTCACCGCGACGAAAAACGTGGTCATGCCGACGATGCCGTAGTCCCGGGGCGACAGCAGCCGGATGACCAGCAGCGTCACCGCCCAGGTCAGGGCCTGGGTCGACCAGCGAAACGCACCGATCCAGACGACGCCACTCGCCAGCGTGCGTCCGCTGTTGAGAGGCAGAGCGGGTTCGCTCCGGTCCAGGGGCTCTGTCACAGCCCGAAGGTGCGTCGGTTGAGCAGGCCGCGTATTCCCGACGTCCACGCCTCGAACTCCACCTCCGGTGTCAGCGTGGTGTCGATTATTCTGGGCAGCAGCAGGGGCTCGTCACGGCGGGAGGCCAATCCCGCGACGCAGGTCGTGGCGCTCACCACACCGGCATCGCGCAGCCATGGGAGAAACTCGGGGTGGTGTACCCCGCTCGGGTAGCAGAAGTGCACCAGACCGGCAGGATCGAGACCGGCGCCAGCGAGCACCGACCGATTATCCAGGATCTCCCGAGTGAAAAGGTCACGATCCCGTGGCACCCGGTGCCGATGACTGTGCAGCTGAACATCGGCGGTCGCGGGATCGAGAGCTGCAATCTCGCTTGCAGTCATCAGTCCGAGCAGGCGGCTCGCCTGCAGGTCGTCCCAGTCCTCCCGGACGGCCGAAGCGATGGCACCGAGAAAGGCATGCCTGTCGTCCCCGGTCCAGTGCTCGGCGTCCGCCAGCCGATAGATCGCTTCCTCGGCGGCGACCGCCTCTGTCCGGGATCCCACCGGAAAGGAGAGTCCCGACTCACGGAGGTGCGCCACCCCTACCCTGTTCTCGATCCCCCGCCAAAACAGATATGAGACCATCACGGTGAACACCGGGCGCTGGTGGACGACATGATAGGTGGAGGCGTAGACGGTCGCGTGCATGGCGAACCGCTCGAGGAGCGGGACGGCGACCGCGGCGAAGTCGAAGAGGCCATCATCAACGGTGATCGCCACCGACTTCGGGGGCAGCGCGCCGAGCCGAAGTCGCTCGATTCCCTCTCCCAGGGGCAAGACGGAGTACCCTCCCCGTTTCAGCGCGGAGAGCCGGCCTTCAAACTGCCCCCGGGTTACAAACAATGCAGGATTCCAGCGATGCTCGTCGCGAAGCGAGAAACCGTGGTAACAGAGGATCGGCAGCCGGTGCCGGCGCCACGGCGATTTAGCCACCAGGTAGAACCACCCCGTGGTTCGCAGCCCCCTCAGGACGGCATGTTTGAGCCGCCGATGTATCGGTAGCGCTTCCGATGTCAATCCTGGGCCCCCTTCAGCGATGCGGATTTGATCTCATGGGCCCGCCCGTCCTCCCCGGCCGAGGCGGATGAGATTCTGGGGTCCCGGGGGCTGCCCGCGAATCGGCGCGGTCCCGGCTATCCGGACACGAGAAGACTCGGGGACCAGTCTCCGCAAATAGTCTTCACAGAGCGAATAGGTCAGGCCGGCGAACAGATAGGGAAAGGCCACCCGGTTGAGTCCCGCGAACAACGACGCAATCCAGTAGGCGGCCCAGCAGGCGGCCAGGACCTGGATATGACGCGCCCGCACCTCATCCACCGGTTTGAGTAGACGAATCGCTCTAAACAAATAGACAAACGTGCTGGTCAGGAATCCGAGGAAACAGGCAAATCCGACGACTCCGGATTCGGCGAGGACCCGGAGATACGCGCTGTGAGCGTCGCGAAGCCCTCGAATGCTGGCCATCCTCGGGCTGCCGCTCCTGAGCGCATAATCGGCATGGGCCTCGTCGTAGATGCCAAAGCCGACGCCGGTGACCTGGTGGTCCTTGAACACGCTCCACGCGACCCCCCAGATCGCGTAACGACTCGCAGCGGAGCCTTCCGGATCTGCCTCGTCGATCGTCTCGGTGGAGGAGAGCTTTCCGATCCCGCCGATCCGTGTCCACACCTCGGGAGGAGCGGTCACCACGACGATGCCGGCCAGAACCGCCACGATCGCGATCGTCCTGAACCGGCGGCGCTCCGTGGCCAGCACGATCAAACCAAACGCGGCCAGCGCGAGGAATCCCCCCCTCGATTGGGTGAGGAAGATCGCCACCGTCAGCACGCCGACTCCGATGCCCGACGCCCGGCGGACCCACTTCGGGAACTCCGATCGGGCGATGGCGACGCAGATGCCCAACGGGAGGAGGGTGTAGCCGGCGAATTCGTTGGGGTTCGAGAAGACGAAATTCCAGGCATATCGTCCGAATTCCCCGATCCCGAACGCGAAATTGAAGAGCAGGCCTCGAATCGGGTACAGCGCGAAGATCGCCAGCCAGAAGACGATGGCCACCCGGATTTGCCTCGGGCTGCTCGCCGCGTTCGCGGCCACCAGCATGACTCCCAGCAATTTCGCTGCATCGAGGAGGCGGTCGGGGATCGAGTCCGGGTACTCGGACGTGGGGTACCCGATGGCGCCCCAGGCGACGAGAGCAAAAAACCACAGCCAGCCCGGCGGCAGGCGGATCCGGTTTCCACCCAGCAGGACCGCCGCGAGACCGACCACCATCGAGGTCGTTCCCAGCGGAAGCTTGTAGCTGTGGATGACGAAGATGTACATGAGAAGCGCGACGAACCCGACGGTCCAGAGTGGAGTTCCATCGGGCCGACCGAGGGGAACTTCCTCCGGGGCGGGTTTCTCCCGCATGCTCGCCGCACGATCGCCTCGCGCCGCCGGCGCGGATGGCCGCCCCCCTCGTCGCATGTTCAGTCTCTCCGCGGGCGGTGCATACTCATTCCGTGAGAATGGATGGAAGCATGAGCGAGAGTGCAAGCCTTACGCCATCCGGCCAGCGCCCGGCAGGACGGAGTCGGCACGGCTATTGCACCCGGGCGCTGCTCCTCGCCACAATTCGGTGTCCGACGATCCAAGTCTAGTCTGTGGCGGAGTGAACCTCCAACATCGGCGCGCGGCGCTCCTGATCCTGCACCCCGGAAGGTCCTGACGATGTGCGGCATTGCGGGATTTGCCGGCCTGCCCCTGGATCCCGGGGAGGCCGCGCCGCTCCTGACGCGGATGTGCGCCGCCATTCGGCACCGCGGGCCGGACGGCGAGGGCAGGCTCCTCGATCCGCCCGTGGCGCTCGGCATGCGCCGGCTCAGCATCATCGACGTGAGCGGCGGGTCGCAGCCCATCGGCAGTGAAGACGGCGGCATCCAGGTGGTCTTCAACGGCGAGATCTACAACTTCCGGGCCCTGCGGAAGGAACTCGAGCGGCTGGGCCACACCTTCCACACCCGCTCCGATACCGAAACAATCGTCCACGGTTACGAGACATGGGGCGATGACGTCCTCCACCACCTGCGGGGGATGTTTGCCATTGCCCTCTGGGACATCCCGCGCCAGCGGCTGCTCCTCGCTCGCGATCGCTTCGGCATCAAGCCGCTGTACCTCTGGCCTCACTCGGGGGGCATCGCATTCGCGTCGGAGCTGAAGAGTCTGGAGATTCTTCGCGGCTTTCCGACCGAGCTCGATCCGACCGCCCTGCTGCGGTACCTCTCGCTCGGATACGTGCCGGATCCACTCTGCATCTGGCGCGGGATCCACAAGCTTCCTCCCGGACATCTCGCGGTCTGGACGGCGGGCGAGGGCCTCACCGAACGGGCGTGGTGGTCACCACTGGTCGCCGAGCAAAGCGGGATCTGCGAAGCAGACGCGACGCAGGAGCTGCGCCGGTTGCTGAGCGAGGCCGTGGAGTGCCATCTGGAGTCCGACGTCCCACTGGGCGCGTTCCTGAGTGGCGGCGTCGATTCTTCCGCGGTCGTCGCCATGATGACCCGCCTGACGAAGCAGCGGGTGGCCACCTTCTCGATCGGGTTTGCCGAGGCGGCATTCAACGAGGCACCCGGCGCCGCACGCGTGGCAGCCGCCCTCGGCACGGACCACACCGAGCGGGTGCTCACGCCGGACATCGATGCCCTGGTCGAAGAGCTGGTGCTCTCGTTCGATGAGCCGTTCGCCGACACGAGCGCCCTGCCGACCTGGCTGGTGTCGAAGCTCGCGCGCGAGCACGTCACGGTTGCGCTTTCAGGCGACGGGGGCGATGAGCTGTTCGGCGGGTATCGCCGGTACCACGAGGACTACCGGAGCAGGGGGGCGGGACCGCTCCTGCGCCGCGCCATCACCATCCTCGCGCGCCACCTGCCTCACGGCGCCCGCGGGCGTAACTGGATCCTCAATCAGGGCCGGAGCGCGGCCGGTCGTTACGCCTCGACCGTCGCGTTCCCCGCACTGGTGCAGGAAGGTGGCGTCGTTCGCGCCGAGGTGGCCGGAGAGCACGCGGAGCTCGAGCACGTGCTCGCTCACCTCTTCGAGGTCACGGCAGGTCGCGATTTCCCGGCCCGCATGGCGCTGGTCGATGTGATGAGCTATCTGCCCGGCGACATCCTGACGAAGGTTGACCGGATGAGCATGAAAGTTTCGCTGGAGGCGAGAGTCCCGCTTCTCGACCATCCTTTCGCCGAGTTTGCGCTCTCCCTGCCAACCCGTCTCAAATTCCGGGACGGAACAGGAAAGTGGATCTTTCGCGAGGCGGTCCGGGAGCTCGTCCCCTCAGAGGTATTGATCAAGCCCAAACAGGGATTCGGGGTGCCGATCGTGGACTGGCTGCGGGGCCCGCTGCGTCACCGGCTGGATCGGCTGCGGAGGTCCGACTCCCCGCTCTATCAGTGGTGCGATCCTGATGCGACGCGAAGACTCATCGATGAGCACCTCGGGGGGCGCCGGGATCACAGCTACCAGCTCTGGCGCCTCCTCGTGCTTGAACTCTGGCTGACCAGCCGGGCATGATTCCCGCCTGCCTGGCCCTTCTCCTCCTCTCCACCGGATTCATCGCGCTGCCCTGGGTGATATATCCCTGGCTGATGATCCGGCGCGCCGCGCGCCATCGCGCGCCGGTCGGGGGCGCAGCCTCGGGCGAGACGATCGTCTCAGTGGTGCTCGCGACCCGCGAGCCGGTCGGCGACGTCCGGGCGAGAATCGATGATCTCCTGAGCGGGGATTGGCCGTCACGAGACCTCGAAATCGTCGTGGCGGTCGACGGAGATCCCGCGTCCTACCGCTTTCCCGACCTGGCTCACGCCCCAGGGCGTTTGCTGGTCGTGGGGGCGGACACACCTGGAGGGAAGGCGTCGGCGCTCAACGCCGGAGTACGCGCCGCGACGGCGGATATCCTGATCTTCACGGACACGCACCAGCGTTTTGCAGCCGAGGCGATTCCCAGGCTCGCCGCCGCGCTCTCTGATGGGCGCTTCGGGGCCGTGTCCGGCGCGCTGCGGCTGGGGAACGAACGCGGCTCCCCGCTCTCACAGTACTGGGAAAGCGAACGACTCCTGCGCGAGGCGGAGGGAAAGCTGCATTCGACCATCGGTGTTTCAGGTTCGATCTATGCCATGCGGCGATCGCTCTGGAACCCTCTTCCCGCCGGTTTGATCCTTGACGACCTGTGGGTCCCGATGCAGCTGGTGTTGGGCGGGCATCGAGTCGGATTCCAACCGCTGGCCGAGGCGTTCGACACCCGCAGCACCGCACCGGGTCAGGAATTTCGTCGCAAGGTCCGCACGCTGACCGGTAACTTCCAGCTGGTCGCGTGGCTGCCCGCGGTCCTGCTCCCGTGGCGCAATCCCGTCTGGCCTCAATTCGTCTGCCACAAGCTCTTGCGGCTCCTCACGCCCTTTGCGGTGCTGGGTCTCGGTCTCGGGATCCTGTGCGTCGCGTTCGCGAGCGACGTTCGGCTGGGCTGGCTGCTCCTCGGAGCTCTGCCGGCATTGCTGCTGCTTTCGCTCATGTGGCGGACCGGCGCCGGAGCGCGCCTCCGCAGCGCGCTGGTCTGGGGACTCTCGATGCAGGGTGCGATCGTCGTGGCGACCTGGAAGGGTCTCCGAGGACAGTGGGATGTCTGGAAGCGATAAGCCGATCAGGATCCTCCTGGTCGGCCCCTCGTTGCGGAAGATGGGCGGACAGGCCATTCAGGCCCGCCGTCTCCTGGAATCCTTCCGGACGATACCGGGCCTGGAGCCCACATTCCAGCCGACAGACCCCCCGCTGCCCGGCCCTCTCCGCCAGTTGCAACGCGTGCGATTCGTCCGAACCGTCGTGACCGAGCTGGCCTATCTGGGGGGACTCGTGGCGCGCATTCCCCGGGTCGATGTCGTGCACGTCTTCAGCGCCAGCTATTTCTCGTTTCTCCTGGGGCCGGCGCCGGCCATTCTTCTGGCTCGCCTGATGGGAAAGCGCGTCGTCCTCAACTATCGAAGCGGCGAGGCCGATGACCATCTCAGGCGATGGGGATGGCATGCCAAGCCGGTCATCAGACTCGCGCATGCCATCGTGGTGCCCTCGAGCTATCTGGTCGAGGTCTTTGCCCACCATGGACTGACCGCCGAGCCGGTGGAGAATTTCGTGAATCTGGCGGTCATACCGTTCAGGATCCGGGAGCACCCGCGACCCCGAATCCTCGCCAACCGGAATTTCGAGCCGCTCTACAATGTGGCCTGCGTGGTGCGCGCATTCGCGCGGATCCAGGGGGAGATTCCCTCGGCGACGCTGACGCTGGTCGGCGAAGGAAGTCAGGGGAGCGCGATCCGGGCGCTCGTGGAGGAGCTTGGGCTCCGGGAGGTGAGATTTACCGGCGCGGTGGCGCCGGGGGAAATGGCCCGCCTTTACGACGAGGCCGACGTGTACCTCAATGCTCCGAATATCGACAACATGCCCAACTCGCTGATCGAATGCTTTGCTGCGGGACTACCGATCGTCTCCACCGACGCCGGCGGCATTCCCCACATCGTCGCCGATGGGGTCAGCGGGCTTCTGGTGCCGGTGGGCGACGACGCCGCCCTCGCGCAGGCCGCACTGCGAGTCCTGCGGGAGCATGGACTCGCCGGACGGCTGACCGCCGCTGCGCGAGCGGTGGCACTGGAAAAGTACAGCTGGGAATCGGTCCGGGATCGCTGGCTGGCGCTCTATCAGCGGCTCTCGCCTCCGGCGCGCTGAGACGACACCGCGAGGACGTCTCCCATCCTTCGCGCCACCTCGCTCCAATCCTGGTCACGAACTCGCTCCGACTGTTTGCGCCGCTCGGCGGGGTCCGCGCCGCGCCGCACGGCCGCCCGGAGCGACTCGGTCCATTCATCCACTCCTTCAGGGCAGTCGGCGATCTCACCGCATCGCCGGACTTCCGGCAGGCCGGTGGCCACGACCGGGAGACCGGCGGCGGCGTATTCACGGAGCTTGATTGGATTGACCGACATGGTCAGGGGCGAAATGCGGAATGGGACGATCGCGGCATCGAACCCCCGGCACCAGTCGGGGAGGTCGGCGTAGGGCTTCGGACCGAGCAGGTGCACATTGGGCCGGGCGGCGAGTGCGGAGAGATCCTGGTTCGAGCCGCCCAGCAGCACGAACGCGAAGGGAAGCCGGTCCGCCAGCGCGCCGATGAGCTCCGTGTCCACCCATTCGTGGAGCAATCCGAAGAAGCCGACCCGCGGACCCGGAATGCGTTCGAGCTCGGGGGGGAGCGGGCCGGGCTCCAGCGCGCGGGCAAAATGGGCGTGTTCCACGCCATGCGGTGCGTAGATCACTTCCGCGCCATAGCCTCGGCAATGTTCGGCGAGGTCCTCGGCGCTGGCGAATACGACATCGGCCTTGCGGCAGAGTTCGCGCTCACACTCCTCCATCCACACCTTATCGTAATCCTGAAACGCTCCCCAGCGATCCACACAGTGATAGACCAGCCTGTGGCGCGGAAGTTTTCGGATCCAGGGGGCGACGTGCGGGCCGTAGACCCAGAGGACCGGCGCGCGATCCATTCCCAGCCGCCGCGTCTCGCGACCGATGGTCCACCGGTAGAGCGCCGCGTTGATACTCGACGCGAGCGGCGATCCGGGTAGCGGAATCGACGGGGGCCCGTAGGACCACAGGCGCGGCAACTGCTGGCGGGCCGGGGCTAGGAAGGATCTGGCCTTGTTCGCGATGCGCCCGAGATCGTCGGCGCTGCCGAGATTGGGACGGCGCATCCCGGCCGCTTCGACCCACAGTACACGAGTGCGTTCGGCGAACCGCCGCATCAGGTGATGCTTGCTGGTCGGGTGGGCGGTCCAGTCGTTGGCGAAGCAGACGATGTCGTGCTGGCTCATGCGGTCAACTCTGCCCGCCCGCGCGCAGCGAGTGTGCGGAACCGCGGAAGTGTGTCCTCCTGCCAGAGACGGAGGGCGAGCACCCGCCAGAGCTGAGCCGTGTGATCGAGCCCGGCGCGATGTCCGTTCCAGAGGACCTGTATGGCGTCGCGATCGAGAATCGGTTCCGCCTGGGGACCGAGCGCAATGTCCTCGACGAGGGGCCGCCCGTGCGGGCCTCGCAGCCATTCGGCGAGCGGCACGAGAAATCCGCGCTTGGGCCCGGCGAGCAGCGTCGCGGGCAGGCGGGCAGCGGCTGCCGCGCGCACCACCGCTTTCCCGGTGAAACCACGCAACTTGAGGCCGGGGGCAACCCGCGCCGCCCATTCGACCAGGAGATGGTCGAGAAACGGAACCCGACTCTCGATCGACGTCGCCATGCTCATGGTGTCCTGCTTCATCAGCAGCTCCTCGAGATACGTCCGCTGGTCGAGACGGAGCAGCGCTTCGAGCGGGCTCGCGGCGAGCAGCTCGCGGTCGAGCAGGCGAGCCGGTTCCTGGTATGCCCACCCATCCGCCGAAGGACCGAGTAACGCCGCGCGGCCTCTCGCATCGACATCCGCGAACGCCTCCAGGTAGACCCCCTCCACGGTCGCCGGGAGTCGCAGGAAGGAGCGACGCGCCCTCGAGCCGAGGTAGCCAGGACCGAGTTTGCCGACGACGCCGGCCAGCCCGCGCCGCACCGGCGCCGGCAACAGGGAGTCGAGACGCTGTCCCCACTTGAGATTGAACAGCGCCCGGGGGTAGCGCCCATAACCCGCAAACAGCTCGTCACAGCCCTCTCCCGTCAGGACCACCTTGACCGTTCCGGCCGCGAGCGTGCTCACGAAGTAGAGCGGGATGCTGGCCGAAAAGGTCAACGGGAGATCGCGGTGCCAGGTGAGCTCGGGCATTACCTGGAAGAAGCGCGCCTCGTCCAGCTCCACTTCGTGGTGTCTGGTCCCGAACGCCCGGCTGGCGATCCGGGCCCAGGGAAGCTCGCTCGAGCCCGCTTCGGCGTAGCCGACCGAAAAGGTGTTCGTCTCCGCGACGCCGAGCTCGTGCATGGCAGCGACCAGGAGCGAGGAATCGAGTCCCCCGCTCAGGAATGCACCGAGAGGCACATCACTCATCAACTGGGAACGGACTGCGTCCACGAACCGGCGCCAGAACTCATCGGCGGCGGCCGTGAGTGCCGACGGAGAATCGCCCCCCGAGCTCGGCGCCGCGGGGGGGAGCGCCCAATACGAGCTGATCTCGATCTGGCCATCCCGCCAGACGAGCCAGTGACCGGGCGGCAGCTTTTGCACACCCAGCAGCATCGTTCGCGATCCCGACACGTGCCCAGTGGCGAGATACTCCGGCAGGGTGGCCGGATCGAGCGCCGGCTCGAGGAGCCCGCTGGCAAAGAGCGCCTTGATCTCCGATCCGAAGACCAGGTCTCCATTCGGAGTATGCGCGAAATACATCGGCTTGATGCCGGTGTGGTCCCGGGCAAGGACCAGCCGGCGCTCGCTCTGATCCCACAGGGCGAACGCGAACATTCCGCGCAACCGGGCGACCAAGCCCGGGCCCTCCTCCTCATACAGGTGGAGAATTGCTTCGGTGTCGGAGCGGGTGCGAAACTGGTGTCCCCTGGCGGTCAGTCCCTCGCGAAAATCGGTGTGATTGTAGATCTCACCGTTGAACACGATGGCGACCGTACCGTCTTCATTGAACATCGGCTGATGGCCGGTCGCGAGATCCACGATGCTCAACCGCCGGTGCCCGAGCCCGATCGGTCCATCGAGCAGCAGGCCCGTGTCGTCGGGACCCCGATGGGAAATCACCCGAGTCATGTGCTCGATCGTCGATCGCGCCACGCGGCGGGCCGGATCCCGGTAGGCGATCCCACACACTCCGCACATCAGCCGTCACCCTGACGAAGCGCGAAAGTCCGCCCGTCCCCGGTCACAACGCCGATACGCGTTCCGTCAACCGTCACCTGCAGAGATTCCTCGGGCCGGGTAAACCAAGTGACGGCCGTCCAGTGCGATCCCGCCCGATCGGTGAGGTGGAGGTGCGAGCCCGCCATGGGCGTGCGGTAGGTATCCGCGAATGATTGGCTCGCCACCCGGGACACGAGTCCCCGGCCTCCACTCGAGGCCCACGCCATCCGCACCGCCCCGCCGGCCAGCAGGGCGTCGTCCGCCTGGAGACGAACCTGATCTGACGGCATCGGCAACGGCCAGGAGAGGGTCACCTCGTGACCCTCGGCACCGGCGAGCCAGTCCGCCACCACGACTCCGCCGAGGTCGATCAACAGCACCTGCCTCTCGTGGGACAGCCATCGACCGTCGTCTGCTCGCCACCGATACCTGAGGGTGACGCGGGGAGCCCCGGCGGCCGTCGCGATTTCCGCGACCGGTGCCGGCGCCGTTCGCCACCAGCTGAACGGCCCCGCGGGCTCGTCCAGCGGCGCGCCGGCAACGGCGAGGGAGGCGTGAGCCGCGAGGGAACGATCCCATCCCCGCCGAGCATCATCGCAGGTGTAAACGAGCGAGCCGGGATCTGCCACGATCGGCCGCGGGCCAAGTGAGAGCTCGAGATGCCCGAGGTCGGTATGGGCATGGCCGGTGCGCTCGCCACCGTGAGGACCAGCATCCACTAGCGTCCACCATCCTGCCCGGCCTGGTGCCGCGTTCTCGCGCGCCACATAGTAGCCTGCGACCGGAAAGCTCCGAGTTGCCCAGGCAGGCGGCTCCGGCCGCATGCTGGACAATCGCGCCCAGTCGTCGTCCTCGAGAATCCACCAGGCGAGATCGCGCGCGGCCGGCGAAAGTCCCCAGAGCCAATCCCGCCTCTCGAAAAGCGCAGCTCCGGCGCACAGCAGGGGCGCCGGGTCGCGCGGATGCGCCACGGCCAGCGGAAGGCCGACGCTGCCGTCCTCGTCGCCGATCGCAGGCAAGTGACCATCGGGGCGCCGCAGCGCGGCGAGCGTATCGAGCATGTCCGAGAGGCGGGACAGCACCTCGACGGGCAGGGACTCGCCGGATTGCCTGGCCATGACGGCCCACAGCAGGTAGAACTCGGCCGTATACCGGTGATACCCCGGGGCCAGCTCAAAATGAAATCCATCTGACAGCAGTTGTCTGTCGAGCTCCTCGCGCAGGATCGATGCGCCGAACCGTGCCCAGCCCGCCGCCTCCGGCCAGTCCGGCCACGCAAGCCCGAGCTGCACCAGCCCGAGCGCCTCGCCGGTCAGATGGGTGTTCGGGCTGTGATGAATCGAGTCGTAGGCGGAAAGGTGTCGACCGTGGTGCCAGACCATTTGCGCAAAGGATTCGTCCCTGGCCACCGCCCAGAAATCGGATGTCGCGGTGAGAGCACGTATCCAGGTCCAGCAGATTCCGCGCAGCGCAACTTCGAGACTGCTGGCCCAATTGATTCCCATGCCGGCGGGGTTCTGCGCAATCCACGCGTCAAGGCCGGCACCGAGCGCATCGAGCCAGCGAGGATCACGATCGAGATACCACGCCTGGGCCAGCCGCAGGAAACCACGATGCCGGTTCAGCTCCCAGATCTGCTTGACGTCCCCACCCGCCTCGCCGTGCATATACCGGATGAGCGACCAGTGGATCAACGGGGTAGCCTGACCTGAGATCGGGTGGGCACGCCAGTCTCCCGACTCCCGAAATGCCAGCGCCAATTCGCCGTACACCGGCCAGACTCCCTCCGCGATCATCGCCGCTTCCGCCAGAATGGCGTCCCGGACTTCGCGGGGCAGGCCGGTCCGCGCAATCGCCACCCTGGGAACACGCGGCGGACCTGCACGCAGGGTGCCTGGGGCCTTTGGCGCACGGCGCTGTTCGAGCTGCTTGCGAAGCTCCTGCCCGGCGCGGATCAATGGGGCAAGGGCCCGGCGGTGCGGCATCAAACCTCTTCGAGGGCGGTATCCGGCGACGGAACCTGATGAATCGGTTACATTTGAGCAAGGACCACGCCAGCCCGCCCGCGCGATGGCTCGAAATCTGCTGCTCCGGGCCCCATGCCGATCGCCACCGACGAGAACATGCCGATCTCCAACTCCGCACATACGGACGAAGTGGCCCGAGGCGAGCGGTTTGCGTTCGGAGAGAACTGGACGGCGTTTCTCCGCGTGGTCGACGAGGCTCGCGTGGTTGCCGCAACCGAATCACTGGCACGAATGCTGGGCGACGCCAATCTCAGCGGTCTCCGCTTCCTCGACATCGGGAGCGGGAGTGGTCTGTCCAGTCTCGCGGCGCGGCGCCTGGGCGCGATGGTTACTTCCTTCGACTACGATTCCCAATCGGTTGCGTGCACCCGGGAAATGCGGCGACGTTTCGCCCCGGATGACGCGGACTGGCGTGTCGAAACGGGATCCGCTCTCGATCCCGACTACATGTCCGGTCTGGGCACCTTCGATCTGGTGTACAGCTGGGGGGTGCTCCATCACACCGGGGAAATGTGGAAGGGGCTCGATCTGGCGGCCAAGGCGGTTCGGCCGGGCGGGCGTCTGTTCGTCGCGCTCTATAATGACCAGGGTGCCTGGTCCGCGCGCTGGCGGCGCATCAAACGGCTCTACTGCTCGGGAGTTCTCGGCAAAGCACTCGTCGCCGGTGTGATCATCCCCTACTGGGTGCTCCGGAACCTGGCGGCGGACCTGGTCTGGTTGCGGAATCCGCTGCGGCAGTATCGCGAGTACCGGCAGCGGCGTGGCATGTCGGTGACCCACGACTGGTTCGATTGGCTGGGGGGCTATCCGTTCGAGGTCGCCACGCCGGAGGCGATTCTCGATTTTTACCGGGCTCGCGGCTTCGTCCTGACGAGGCTCAAGACGTGCGGCGGGAGTGTCGGCTGCAACGAGTTCGTGTTCGAGCGTCAGGCATCCTGAGCTCCTCGATCCGACACCGAACCTGATGGCAGGATCTCCCGATACAATTCCATCAGCCGGGCCACGACATCCACACGGCCGTACCGCGCCCTGGTCAGGGCCCGGGCATTGGCTCCCATCGATGCACGCAACGAGGGATCGCCCAGCAGGGTGACCATCGCGGAGGCCAGGCCACCTGCATCACGCGGGGCGACCAATAGCCCCGATTGCTGATCGGTCACCACCTCGGCAACGCCACCCACCGAGGTCGCGACCACGGGAATGCCAAGCGCCTGCGCCTCGAGGAGAGAGTTGGGGAACCCTTCTGAGTCCGACGTCAGCACCGAAATATCACCCGCGGCGTGAAGCCGCCAGGCGTCGGGACGCTGTCCGAGAAACCTGGTGGCGTGCCGAAGGCCCAACGCCTTCGCGCGGGCTTCGAGCTCCACTCGTCCTGATCCCTCGCCGACCAGCAACAGTTGCACCCCCTGCACCGAAGCACGAACGCTGGCCACAGCCTCGAGCAGCAGCAGATGATTCTTGACCGGCCGAAGGTTCGCGACGCATACAATGACGGGTTCGTCGAGCCCGATTCCAAGCTCGGCCCGTGTCTCGGCCCGAAGATCGGCGGACGGCGCCTCCAGGAGGCCATCGTCGACGAAATTCGGAATGACGCGAATCTTCCCGGACGCAACACCATCGTCCCGGGTCAGGGTGCGCGCCACCGCCTCACTGTTGGCCAGCACTCGAGTCGCCGAACGAAAGGCGACCCTCGACGCCGCACGCATGGGCCACGGATCGGCGCGGCTGTCCCAGCGCTTGCTCGCGATCGTGGGAACCCGGCCACCGAGGAGTCGAGCCACGGCGACGAATGCGTTCGAGTAACGATCGTGCGCGTGTACCAGGTCGATCCGTTCCTGGCGGACGAACCGGGCAAGCCGCCTCGACTCTCGCAGCAACGCCGGAGAGTAGAAGGAAGACAGCGAGAGTCGCAGCAGCGGAATTCCGGCCGCCTCGACATCCGTGCGGAGCGGGCCATCGCGAAACACCGCCAGCCTGGCGTCGACCCCGAGCGAGCCAAGCTCCCGCAGCACCCGGACGGCATTGCGCTCGGTGCCTCCGAGACTCAAGCTGTCGAGGAGGTGCAGGACTCGCACAGGCGCCTCGCATGCATGCAGGGGGGTTCCACGATCGCCGGGGCGGCAGGGGGCCGATGTATTATTCTCCCGGCAGATGAGTCTACTCAGTTCGTCCGACCCGTGCCACGGAACGCTGACGCAGGCCCATCAGCCTCGCTTGCCATGACGCCGCCATGATCAAGTCCGCGATCCGATCCCTGCTGGCAGCGCCGCCGCTCCTCCGCCTGTATGGGGGTCTTCCGGGCACTCAGCTGAGCCTGTTTACCCTGCACCGCTTTGCGGTGCCGGATCTCGGCGTGGCAGGGCATGATCCGGAGCAGCTGGCAGCGACCCTCGCGGTCCTGCGCCGGGAGCGCACCGCGATCCTTCCGCTCGCCACCGTGGTGGAGGCCATGCGGGAGCACCGGCCCCTGCCGAAGCGTGCGGTGGTCTTCACGGTCGACGACGGCTACTTCGACTTTGCCGAAGTGGGCGCGCCGGTCTTCGAGCGCTACGATTGCCCGGTGACCGTGTTCCTGGTAACCGGATTCCTCGACCGGACGACCTGGCTCTGGTGGGACAAGGTGCGATTCATCTTCACCCACGGGGAGCTCCGATCGCTTTCCTCATCACTGGCTCGCGCGCTCGGAGACGCGCCGGCGCCCGGCCGGCTGATTGCGCTGGCGGCGGAGATCAGCCGCCAGGCAACGCCGATCCCGAATGGGGAGCTGCTCACGCTGGTCGATTACCTCGCTGCGAGTACCGGTGTCGTCCTGCCGGAATCGGCGCCGGAGCCGTTCCGCCCCATGTCGTGGGACTCCGTGCGAGGGCTCGCAGGCGGGGTGGTCGCCTTCGGCCCGCATACCGTGACGCATCCGGTGCTCTCCCGCACCGGGCCGGAGCACGCCGCGTTCGAGATCACCGAGTCTTGGCGCCGCCTGCGGGAGGTCGATGCCGGGGCGGTTCCGGTGTTCTCCTACCCGAACGGCGGCTACGGCAGACGAGAGATGGATCTCGTGCGCGAGGCAGGTCTCCGCGCCGCCGTTACCACGACTCCGTCCTACCTGGTGGTCGACGGGTCGTCGAACCCCGATGACCAGCTGTTCCGGCTTCCGAGGTTTCCCTATCCTGACCAGACCCAGGGGCTGCTGCTCACTTCCTCCGGCTTCCGTCGCCTCCGCCGCCCGCTACGCGCGGAATGAGTTCCCCGATCTCGTGCGGGCGGTATCGATTTACGCTCCTCGATCAGCCGGGGCCTGCCCGCATGTTGTGGGAGTGGCGCCTGCATGCGTCGGGCTTCCCGCTGCCGATGACGGATTATGGCGAGTGGTCGGAGAGCCTTGGCCACACGACCTGGTTTCTCGGTATCGAGGACGAGGCCGGCTGCTGTCGGGGGGGATTGGCGATCCGGGTTCACACCAGTCGCGCCCTGCCGGGGTTCCGGATTCTCCGGGTCGAGCGACTGGGCGCGAACGTCGATTCGTCGGCCTATGGAGCGACCTTCGAGGCGCTCGCACGGATCGCGAGATCCGCACGGCGAATTCTCCGACTGCACGTCGAGACATTTTCGGCGGATGCCGGAATGCTGGCTCGAATGGGTGACGCCGCCCTGGCCGCGCGCTTTTCGCCAAGTGCCGCTCCGCGATGTTATGGTCCGACCTCGCTCATCGATCTCGCCAGGGAGATTCCCGCGATCCTAGCCGGATTCAACTCGACGGCCCGGCAGAACATTCGCGCGGTCGGCAAGTTTCCGGTCGCGATTCGTCCGGTCACCGATGCGGCGCTCATTCCCCGGATGGATGAGCTCCTGCGCGATACGATGCAGCGCACCGGTGGCCACACACCGCCGCGCGAATGGCACGGCATACTCCCCTATTCGGCGGCACATCCCGATCGATCACGGGTTATCGGCCTGTTTCGAACCGATCGCCCGGAGCCGGAGAGCTTGATGGCATATGCATGGGGATGTTGCCATGGAGACCACGTGCAATACTCGACCGCCGCTTCGACCAGGGCCGCCGACTTGCGGTTGCCGATGGCCTATGGCCTGGCCTGGGATCTCATGCAGTGGGGACACACCCAGGGCGCGAAGCTCTTCGACTTCGGCGGTATTACCGAGGGAACGCAGGGCGGCTCAGACCCGCTCGGGGGGATCTCCGATTTCAAGCGGTACTTCAAAGGCACCTACGCGGTCGTAGGGGCGGAGTGGGAGCTCGAGCCCCGGCCCGCCGCGGCCCGGGTGGCGCGATTCCTCCGCCGGTTGAAATCGAAACGGCGGCCTGACTGATCCCGGATCGGGACAGCAGGCCGCCGCGTCGATTTTCACGTTTCCTCCGTACTGCGGCGCCCCTTCGGGGCGCTTTCTAATGTGTCCGGTACAACCTCCTCAGGGCACGCGGACTCCCGCGGTGGCCGCGGTCACGCCGGCGATGTCCGCACCTGGATCGCCGCCGCCGATCGCACTTCCCTTAAGCGCGCTCCATGAGGTCAAGCTGTAGTCGTTCCCAGCCAGGTTGACGAATCCTGCGCCACTCAAGGCACTCACATATTGATTCCCGGTCGGGCTCTCGGCCACCACGTTCGAGTAGCTGACCACGAAGCCATTGCCCTGAACATCCCAGGAGGTCAGGTGGCCGTTGAGGGCGAAATTCCCCCACCCGAGGCCGTCGGCGCTCTGAATATATGATTCCAGGATGTTGTTCCGCATCGACACGGTCCCGCCGCTCTTGCTCCCGTACAGGAGGAGGGCGAATCCGGTCGAACCGACGATGGTATTGTTCGCGATCGTGACGTTCGCCGTCGAGCCGTCGAGCATGAGGCCTCGTGCCGAGGGGCCGCCGAAGATCGAAGTCGCCCCGAGCTTGTACATGAGGTTGTTGACCACCGCGATACGGGAGAGCCACACGGCCGGGTAGGGCTCGGGGTGCGCGGAGATATCGATCCCGTGACCCGCGTTCATGATGACATTCCCCCGGATCGTGATATCACTCGTCTCGGACCAGGGGGCCGTTCCGCTCTGGTTCACGGACTTCAGCACCATGGCATAGCCGACCTGACCATCCGCCCAGGTGTTCTCGAAGATGTTCCCCTCGATCAGCACCCGCTTGCCCAGCTTGAGCTCGAGCAGATTCTTCACCGTCCACGCGCCGCTCGTCTTCCACGCCGCCGGCTTGAAGAAGTGGTTGCCACGGATCTCGATGTCGGACGGCACCACGCCGGCGAGCTTGGGATCCGCCCCGCCGATCATCAGGTTCTCACCCGAGCCTTCGAGATAGTTGTTCACGACCTTGATCGGTCCCGGGGTATCCCAGAAGAGGATCGCCTGCGCGTCCGACCCCTTGTAGTGGCAGCCGGCCAGGTACGAATCGATCACCGCAGCCCGAACCGCGTTCAGCAGGATGCAGCGCCGGAGGCCGAGGAGGTCGTGCCCGCGGATGATCACCCGATCGAACACGATGTCGTGCGGAATCTCGGCGACGGTCGTCATGTTGTCGGCATGGAGCTCGACGATGGCGCCCAGAATGGTCGCACTCGCCACGGAGCCGAACTCGACGCCCATGATCCGATAGAAGCCGGCTCCCTTCGCCGCGACCAGCGTCGGCTGATTGGCGCCCGGCGAAAGCAGCTTCGCGTAGCCGGACACCGTGCTCGGCGTGGCGCGCACGCCTTCAGCCGGCAGCGAGGTCTCGGTGCTGATTTCAATCCAGGTCGAGCAATTCTTGTTGGGCAGAATGTAGGCCCCGATATACGTCGCACCGGCGGCCAGGAGGATGCGATCGCCGCACTGCGCGGCGTTGAGCGCGCTCTGAACATCTCCACCCGCTGCCACCCGGCGAGTCGTGCCCGCGGGACGCTGATAGGTCGTATTCAGGTACGTGCGCGGCAGCTCCGGCATCACCACCGAAGTCGGGGGCGGCGGCGAAGACTGCGCGATCGTGATCGCGCTGGTGTCCGCCTTGGTGCCGCCGACCTGGACTGCGATGACGCGGAAGGTTCCGGCGGTCGAACCGGCCGTGTACAGTCCGGTCGGCGAAATGGTGCCGCCGGTTGCCGAGTAGGTGACGGAAGGCGCGACGGACGAGCCATCGCTCCAGATACCCGAGATCACGAATTGCTGAGTGCCGGCGGCGGGCAGACTCACCACCGACGGAGACAGAAGGACTTGGGTCAACGTCACCGCGGCCGGGATGGTAATCACACTGGTGTCGGCCTTGGTGCCGCCGGTATGCGTCGCGATGAGCTTGAATGATCCCGCGGAGGTGCCAGCGGTATACTCGCCCGTGGGGGTGACCGTTCCGCCGGTCGCGGTGAAGGTCACCGGTGGCACGGTGGACGAACCATCGCTCCATGATGCCGAGACCACGAAGGCCTGGGTCGCTCCGGACGGTACGGTGACCGCCGAAGGATTGAGCACCAGCTGCGTGAGCGTTGCGGGGGCCTGAGTGACCGTCACCACCGAAGTATCGGCGAGCGAGCCCCCCGCCTGCTGGGCGATGACTTGATAGGTGCCCGGCGTGCTGCCGGCAATGTAGACCCCGGACTGGCTGATCGATCCCCCGGTCGCGATGTAGCTCACCGAGGCCGCGGCGGTGACTCCGTCACTCCATTGTCCCGTCGCGACAAAGATCTGCGAACCACCGGGCGCCAGCTGAACGGTCGGGGGGGTCAGGTCGATCTTCGACAACGTCACCGGTGGCGCGGCGGCCGCCGGAATGGTGACGGACGCCGTGTCGGCTGCACCGCAGCCGCATGTGGCAATAATGAGATATGTGCCCGCGAGTGTCCCCGCGGTGTAGAGACCGTTCTGAGTAATGGTGCCCCCGGCGGAGACCCACGATATGTTGGCTGGATGGACCGCCCCGTCATTCCAGGTCAGCGTTGCGCTGAACTGACGGGTCTGCCCGATGCCAATGATATCAGACTGGGGGCTGATCGTAAAGCCCGAGACCGCGAGCACCGGAGCGGGCTGAACCACGACGTCCGCAGTATCCGCCTTGGTCTGGTTCTTTCGCTTGCCGATCACTCTGTAATTGCCTGGTACCGAGCCGGCTGAATAGAGACCCTTCGAGTCGATCGAGCCGCCGGTGGCGGACCACGTCACAGCGGGAACGGTCGTGCCGCCGCTCGAGGCGATGAACTGGACCTTGTTGCCGACCCGGATCGTCGTGTCTGGGGTTACGAAAAGTTGAACGGCGGTGGCCTCATCGGCCCCCACCTGGAAATTCGCGGTGTCACTGAAGACCTGACCACTGAGGGTCGTCAACGTGCCGACGATCGCGTAGGTGCCGGGGGTGGTGCCCGCCGAGTAGGTCCCGTCGAGCGAGATGATTCCGCCATTCGCGCTCCAGTCGACGCCGACTGGTGACTCGCTGCCGTCATTCCGGCGTGCGTACGCCGTCAACCCCTGCGTGGCTTCGAGTGCCAGGAAGGCGGTCAGGGGCGAGAGGCGAATCCCGATGATCCGGGGGAGGATGGTCACGTTTGCGGTATCGGCTTTCCCAAGAACACTCGAGGCAATCACCCGGTACGAACCCGGGGTGTTTCCAGCTGTATAGACGCCTGAGGGAGTAATAGTCCCACCGGTGGCCGTCCAGGAAAGGGCTGGGACAGCATTGGCCCCGTCGGACCAGGAGGCGTAGGGAATGAACTGTCTCAGCGACCCCGATTCCAACATCGCGGCTTCGGGATCGAGCGCGAGTCCGGTCAGGACCGCTGGATCGACGATGCCTGCGGTCTCGCCCAGCAGCATGCCGTCGCCGATGCTCGCAGTCACGGTGTAGCTACCCGCTCCACCGGACGCGGTGAACAGTCCGCTCGGCGAAATCGAGCCGCCGGTGGCGGACCAGGCGACGGTGGGGAACATTCGGCTGCCATCGCCCATCAGGGCTACCGCAGTGAACTGCTGCCTGGTCCCTGCGGCCAGGGGAGCGGCCGATGGCGTGATGTCCAGCCGGGCGATGCCACCCTGAGGAACGACGGTCACCAGCACGGAGTCGGAGAGCGCCGGGTTCGTGGTCGAGACGGCCCGGACGCGGAACGCTCCGGAACCGGCCGGCCGGAACCAGCCCGCACCCGAAACGATCCCGCCCTGAGCGGTCCAGTTGACCGCGGCAGTCACGCTGAGACCGCTGGCAAGCCACGCGCGCGCCTCGAGACGCACGCTGTCGCCTTCCACGAGTTGGGGATCGTGCGGGGTGATGCTGAGGCCAATATAGGCGCCGGCGGGATTCGGCTTGGAAGGATCAGGACCCAAATAATCGTGGGCCCGTTCGCCACAGGAAGCGAGCAGTGAAAGCGTGCCAATCAATGCTGCAGGGATCAGTGCGAGCCGTTTGGCAAGCTTGTGAAGGAATGTCATTACCGAAGCGCCTTTTTCAGAGACCCAGGGACCACTCCGACGTGGAGAAGCCTCGACTGGGCACTGGAAAGGCAGGATTCGGGCCTTTACCTCATTACGCTATGACGATCTTTTTGTGCACTTTTTTGCTTATAACAATTCCATAAGTCACTGAAATACAAATAGTTACATGATTGCATCATATTTGCACTGTATCATTTTAGTAGTGCTTATTGGATCCTTAGAAAGGTGTACCTCCGAAATTGCAATAACCGTCGCGAATGCGATTCATTGCACTAGGGAGCTTGTTTGAACCAATTCCAGGTCCGGCGCAACCCCTCTCGGATCGTAACCGTCGGCGTGTAGCCGAGGAGGTGGGCTCCCCGTGAGAGATCGGCGAGGGAATCGCGGACGTCGCCCTTTCGCGGTTCCCGATACTCGATCTCGACCGCCGCTCCGGTTACCTCACGGATGAGATCCAGAAGCACCAGGAGCGACGTCCGGTCCCCCGCCCCGACATTGATCGGCCACCCGTTGGCTTCAGGCCGCTCAGCGGCCAGCAGGTTCGCGTTGACCACGTTGTCTATATAGGTGAAGTCCCGTGTGTGTCCCCCATCGCCGTTGAGGGGGGCCTTGGTGCCGTGGAGTGCGGCAGCGAGGAACACCGGAATGACGGCAGCATACGCGGAGGTCGGGCTCTGTCTCGGCCCGAAGACGTTGAAGTAGCGAAGCGCCACTCCTTCCAGCATCCCCGAGCGCGCGTAAGCCAGCACACTTTGCTCTCCGCTGAGCTTGGCTGCCGCGTACGGCGAACGCGGCAACGGCTCGGAGGTTTCCACCTTGGGGAGCACCGGCGTGTCTCCGTACACCGAGCTCGAGCTGCTGTAGACGACTCGACGGACCCCGGCGTCGCGAGCGGCCAGGAGCAGCTGCAGCGTGCCATTCACATTGTGGTCATGTGAGGCCCAGGGGTCCGCCATACTGCGCGGGACGCTGGGAAGGGCGGCGAGGTGGAATACCAGCTCGACCCCTGCGCATGCGGCGCGGCAGGTTGCGGGATCGCGCAGATCTCCGACGAGCAGCTCGAGATCGCCTCGGAGGTCTTCGAGGTTCGTCTCCGAGCCGGTGGACAGGTTGTCCACGACGCGCACGGTGTGACCTTCCTTCACCAGCCGCTCGGCGACGTGCGAGCCGATGAAGCCGGCTCCGCCGGTCACCAGACACCGCTGCGCTCGCATCGGGGATGCTCTCGACGTCAATTGTTGAACACGACGTCACCGACCTCGCGCGGCTTGAGGGTCCAGCTCCCCACCCCGTCGGGAACCAGCACTCCCTTTACGTTGATCGATCGGCCCGGGCGGAAATTTCCGCGCGCGAATGGGATGTTGCCGTCGAGGATGATGACCAGATTCCCGGATGCGTCCGAGACCGTGACCTTGAAATCCGGCGCCACGGTGAGGCTGTCGCTGACGGTCGCCCCGGTGATCTGCACCAGCCCCGCATCGAGCACTCCGCCGCTCGCGGTCGCCGCGGTCGCCGTGCTTACCGCGAGGGGAATCGGCGGCGGACGCAAGGCGAAGCGCGCGACCGCGGCGTTATCCAGTGTCGGCTGCCCGGCGCGCGTCGAGGTGACCCCGAGCACGCTGACGCTGTCCCCCGGATTGTTGCCGAAGAGACCGCCGCGCAGCACGACGCGGGTCAGCCGGATCTGCCCGGAGCTGTCCGCCACGTGGGACGTCGTGTCGCGGAACGACTGCACTCCGGCGAGGATGATGCCGCGGATAAAGACCCTCCGACCCGCCGGAAGGGCACGGGCCGCCCGGATCGAGACTTCCGGGTAGCCGAGTCGTGCGACCACAGTTCGATTCGTATCGCTGGCAACCAGACGGATGATGGATGAATCGACCGCCGCAACCTGGATGGAGTCTCCGATGCTCGAGGGCACGACCACCACACGGTATTGACCCAGTGGCACGCTTTCGAAGCGGACCAGCCCGAGCGCGTTGCTGGTCAGGGTCAGCAGGGTATCCCCGGTGCCGGCGAGCAGCAATGCTACGCGCGCATTGGCGAAGAGGGTATCCAGCGGCGGGGTAAAGGTGCGCGAACCGTCGCGGTCGAGATACACTCCGACCGTGACCGCCGTGGTTTCCGACGCCCCGAATCCAAGGTCGCTGCCGGCATTGTCGCACGCGGCGACGGCGGTGATGGCGAGGGCGATGACCGCCCGATGAAGAGTGCGCACGGGTATCAATACTCCATCTTGAGGCCGACGCGCAGGAGCCTGGGCTCCGCGCGACGGCTCAGCAGGGTGCCGAAACGAGGATTGGCGATCAGGGGAACCGTCACGGTACCACCCGTCCCGGAGCCAAGGACGCCGGCGGGATCGATGAGGAAGAACGCCTTGTCGACTACGCCGGTGGCCGAGCTCACGACGTTGAACGCATCCACCGTGAGGAAGAGGTTCCCGCCGGAACGGATCGTGACCGGGAGGCCCACCGCGAGGCGGAGATCGAGGGCCTGCACTCCGGACTCCCGGCAGCTGTTGCGAGGGGCAAAGCCTCCACCGACCGCGTCGGGACAGGCGGCAATGCCGCCCTGATCCACCATAACGGGGTCATTGTTGCCGCCCCCGTCGCCATTGAGGTCCACTCCGGGACGAAATCCGGGAGTGAACGGAAGCCCCGACCGCCAGCGCCACCGGGCGCCGAAGATCATCGGACGACTCCCAGCGCTTTTGTACTCGAGCGCCGCCGCCACACGGTGGGTCACATCGAGGTCGGAGCGGCCCGCAGTCCAGTCCCCGCCGCCTGCCAACCCGTCACGAAACGGATCAATCTGATCGGCGGGATCGGCCTGGAGCAGCCCGACCAGATTGTCGGTCGTCTTGCCATATGTATAGGAGGCATCGAGAGAGAGCCCGCGGCTGACACGGTGGTCCAGCGTGGCATTCGCTTCGTAATGATCGACGTATCCCGTCGGCGCGAGCCCGCTCACCATGTCGAAGGCGTCGAACACGCGGTTGGACTTGGGAGCGGCCGTGACCAGGGAGCCCTGTTTAACGAGCATCCCGTACACCGGGCGCCCCTCCTGCGTCGTCTGCCCCCCCGACTCGGCGAGATTCAGATCGGTGCGGCGAAGCAGGTAATCGCTGTGACCGTAGCTTCCGCCGACCGAAAGAGTCGTTCCACCGCGGATGCTCCTCGCGACTCCGAATTCGAATTTGGCCGTGCGCGGAGCTTTGTATGTGTTGGAGAAGAGCGTCAGTCGCTTTCCCGCGGATGGCGCCAGGGCCGCCGAGGGCGCGGCGGGCCAATTTGGAAAAGTCCCCTGACCGCGTACCACATTGGACGCACCATCGAAGAGCAGCGCCTCGGCGAAGAGCGAAGGGTCGATTTCTCCGTTGTAGAGTCCACCACTGCCCCTGACGACCCACTCGCCGCGTACGTTCCAGACGAAGCCGACGCGAGGAGAAAAGAAGCCCTTGCCGGAGCCAGGAGTGAAGTTGTTCGCGATGCCGCTGGAGTTGGTCCATGCGGTGTCGGCGGCAATCTTGTTTTTGGGAAGGACCTGCGCCTCGTAGCGGACTCCTGCCTGCAACTGGATTTCCGGCGAAGCGGTCCAAGTATCCCCGAGGAAGACTCCCGGTGACTTGAGGCTGAACTTTGCCGAGCCGGGTGCGCCGGTCACCTGAAAGTAGGTTCCCTGCCCCGCAGCAAACCGATCGAGATCTCCGAACTGAAAGAGACCGGCAGATCCGTAGCGATAATCCTGATCGTAACTCGTCAGTCCGAGGCTCAATCCGCCCTTCAAGCGATGCGATCCGACCACGTACTGCACAGCGTCGGAGATATCGACTCGTTTGACATCGAAGGTCGCGGGAAGTGTCGGCGCGGTACCGAATGCAATGCCGTCGCCCGAGATTACGGTACCGGCGAGTGTGGCGCCCAGCCACTCACGCTTCGCCATGCTGAATCCGGCCCGAAGCTCGTTTGCCACCGTACCGGAGGAGGACGTCACGCCGACAGCGCCCGACAGGTCGCGTCCCTTGAGGCTGGTCCCGGCGCCGTTGAAGACGTCCGACCCGAGCAGGGGATTCTGTTCCTTCCAGCTGACGAAGCCGAGTCGTGCCATCAGATGATTGGTGCGCCCGAGCTGCCAGTCGAGCCGCGCCTGACCGTGGCCGCCCTTCCAACTGCGCACCACGGGCGCAGCAAAGGGACCGAGTGCTGTCTGATAGGCGGCGGAACCGATCGCCGGAACCTGCTCAGCGAGCGAAGCGGGCTGCCCATTGAAGCGGCTGGTGTCATTGGCCCAGGGGAGAGCGGTGGGCTGCTCGAGCGACTGGTATCCGCCTTCGATGAAGAGATGGGCGGTGTCGGGAACGATGGCGGCATTGAGCGCGGCACCCAGCTGGAACGAGGTGCCGGTGCTGTCGCCGGGATTGTCGAGGGAGTTCTGCCCCAGTTTCGCCGAAGAGAAGTTGGCGTACGGCGCGAACGTGAAGCCGCGCCCGCCGCCGTTCCGGCTCTGAGCGGACACCAGTGTCCCCTGCACCCCACGCCATTCGGCATCGCTCGCGAGTCCGAGGAATTGCACCTGATTGAACGCGTTGCGCGAAAAGAGCGGCGTGCTCACCGGCTCGGCCCGGAGCCCGGGGTGCCGGATCATCGTCTCCAGCACTCCGTCGACGAAGAGCCGACTCTCCGACATCGGGAGCCCACCACCTCCGAGGCCGAATCCTCCGCGTCCGTCGCCCGGGGCGATCAGCGAAGGCGCTGCCCGGCCTAACCCGGAGAGGTCGCTCGGACGGTCGAAAGGCGTCAGTGCGCTCCCTGAGATCAGCAGTCCCGCTGCGGGTCCGCCCCGTGCGCCCGGGTTCGAGACCTCGGTCACCGAGGTGATCGGCGGCGGACGCCGCTCGACCGTAATGACCACGACGGTCGTGGCGCCTGCGGTGACGATGATTCCTCTCGCACGAAGCGGCTGGTAGCCGATCTGCTCCACCAGCACTCGATATTCCCCCGGAGTAAGGAGCTGAGCGTCGAACGCCCCGTCTCGGCCGGATTCGAGGTTGAGGAGAGCGGCGCCGGTGCGGGACTCGAGGGTCACCGAAGCTCCGGTGACGGGCTGACCGTCCGCAGTTTGCACGGTCCCGTGGAGGCTCCCCGACGTGAGACTCTGGCCCCTGAGCGGGGAGGATCCCAGAAGGAGATAGCTCACCAAGCCCAGGCCGAGCAGGATGTTACGTCGCATCACAGCCACGGACGCCCGCATAGCGCTCCCGGTCGTGGAATCTGAGGGATTGTTGATTCATGATGATGAAGTGTACACGGTGCAGGAGGGATGCCACAATTTGCCTGCTCTGGACCGCCAAGAATGCCAGCGGCCTCAACACCTGTTGCGCCAAGCGGAAGGGGGTGTTGAGCTAGGGCAACATACCACGAGTCCGACGAAGCTCGAGCACCCGCGCCATCATCACCGCACTCGGCGCGGCACCGGTTCTATCGAAATAGGCGAGGAAGTCGCCAACGTCATAACCGCCATTGGCATTTCCGAGCAGGTCGAGCATCTGCAGCTGAAGCATGCTGGTCGATGAGTTCCCGAAGAGTGCCGCTACCGCCACATCCGGAGCGATCGCGTCCGCGCCGGAGACCACGGTTTCGGTCACCACGAGGAACACCTCGCGGTCATTTCCAACTCCGGTCGAGAATTCGAGGGAATCCTGCCGGATCCCGTGGTCCATCCCGGTAAAGTCGCGGCGCCAGAACAGCCATCTCGTACCCTGCCCCGTTCCGGCCGACAACTCGATCCATGGAGCAGACGTGGCGACGGCCCAGGGGAGTCCCGCCTCCACGTCGACCCGGACCGAGTCGTTCCGCGCCGCCAGGTCCTGGTCCACGCGGCTTCCATGGGCGACGACCTTCGAGACCCTGGCCTTCGCGGGGACGGGCGTCACGACCATGGTGTCGACCACGGTTCGAGGACTGTCCAGCGCCCCCGGTGCGATGACTGTGATCGTGTCGACGTAGATGCCCGCGGCAAAGCCGGTCGGATTACGCGACCACTTGACCATTCCCGAACCGGTGCCGGCCGAGAGAGTGACGGTAGTCCAGGACTTGGCGCTGATGGCGTTCCACGTTGCGGACGGAGCGCCGGTGCCCGACATGGTGACGCCGGCGGAATCGGATTGCTGGACGGTGGTCCCCACCTTCACTGACCTGTGGCGGCTGCCCGGGCTCACTCCCACGGAGAGTACTCCCGGCAGCGGCTCCATGATACGGAGGGAATCGAGCACCTCCCCCGAGAGCCCGGCGGCGTGCACCGTGATCGTGTCCACATACATCCCGGGAGACAGACCGACGGGATTCCGCGACCAGCGGAGCGTCCCACTTCCGGTGCCGCTTCCGTTCGAGAGCACCGTCCAGGAGCGATGCGCCGACGCGGACCATTGCGTGGTGCTGCTGTTGTCGCCGCTCAGGGAAACGGTGGCCGAATCGGGATGTCCGATGAACGCTCCGCTCGCGGCGGAATCGCGATGGTTTCGGGGAGCGACTCCGAGTGCGAGAGGCTGCGGGAGCGGAGGCGCGCCTGCGCCCTCCATGGATTCGCGTGACCGCGAGAGCCCCCAGCCGAACTCGTCATCCCGTCCCGGAGCTCCGAGATCGAGCGCCCCCTGCTGCAGTCGGGAGAGCAGCTGGCCGCGGGAGATCCCGGGATACCGCGCGAGCAAGAGCGCGATTACGCCGGCCACGTGCGGCGTCGCCATCGAGGTCCCCGACTTGTACCCGTAGCCGCCGGGAAGCGTACTCAGGATCTCGTCGCCCGGAGCAGAAACGTAGAGCTTCGGTCCGAAGCTGGAATAGTCCGCGCGGCTGTTCCCGGCATCGAGCGCACCGACCGAAAGGGCGTCGGTGTAGGCACCGGGGTACGTGAGTGTGGAGGTACCGTTGTTCCCCGCCGACGCCACGATGTAGACGCCCTGGGCGCTCGCGGAGGAGATCGCCGATTGGTAGCTGATATTCGCGGTACTGCCGCCGATGCTGATGCTGATGACCTTGATGCCGTTGCTCACCGCCCAGTTGATCCCGGCGATCTGCCTCGACTGGTAGGCAAGGCAGGATCCGCCCAGATCCTCGAAGACCTTGATCGCGTAAAGGGAGACGCCGGGAGCCACCCCGACCACGCCGAGGTCGTTATGCCGCGCGGCGATGATTCCGGCGACGTGGGTGCCGTGCCCGTCGCAGGAGGCGATGTCGTCGGCCCAGGAAGCGGGTGTGGCGCCCCCGGTCACCGCGTTGTATCCGCCCGCGAAGCCGAGATCGGGATGGTTCGCGTCTCCGCCGGAATCGAGGTAGGCGACCTTCACGCCCGCGCCGTAGGCGGCGGAACCGCCAAGGGCCCAGGCCGCGGGCGCCGTCACCCGTGGAATACCCCATGGCGTGTCTTCGGTGTACCGGAACGCCGCACCCGATGCGCGCAGTGCCGGCGGCATCGCGACATCGGCCTCGACATATTCGACGTTCGGATCCTCGAGCAGGGCGTCGAGCGCCGCCTCGGTGACCTCACCGAACACCGCGGGGATGATGCTGACGCGGCCGCGAACGCGAAGCCCCTTCCGCTCGAGCGTGCGGGTTATGTTCGCCGCCGCAACATCGCTCACCGCTGACCGGCCGGGCGCGCTCATGCCGCGCGACTGCGCGTTGGGGCGCAAGCCGATGATCACACGATACCCGGCCGAACGTATCGTGGCCTTGAGCGCGGCACGGGGTGCGAGCGTCGCCGGATTCTGCTGGGCCCGGAGCTGGGTGGCGGCCAAGAGCAGGAGCAAGCCGAGAACGAGCGCCCGCCCGGGGTGGCGGAAGAGCGCCCGTATCACGCGCAGCATCCGGACCGGCCAGGGGGCCGGTGCGGGGGGAAGAATCAGGTACTCATACCTCATCGAGTCACGCTCGCCGAATAGCCCTGGCTCAGGTCCTGAAGCAGGTAGGTGCCCCGCGCGGCTGCCTGATCCACCGTGGCGACGTAGATCGACGCCTTCCGGGTATCCGGCACCCAGAACCGGGCCACCGCTCCGCTCGCGATCGGTCCCGTAATCAGAACCCGGGCGATTCCGCTGCTCAGCGACGCAAATCCTCCGGCGCGGGAGATCTGGAGCGAGTCCATCGCCGGACCGTTGACGCTCAACTGCACCGCGCCATCATCGGCACGAGGGGTGGTCAGGTTGAGGGTGACCCAGCCCGGTGTGGCCCGGTCGGCGTCCGGGATATGCGGGTTCACCAGCTCCCCGCTGCCGCAGGCGGTGGCGAGAAGGACGATCAGGAGGAGGAAAAGCGGCCGAAGGATCCGAAGAGCGTCATCACTGGATGCGGAACGGCGGGAAGGCATTTGCGTGTTCGTCACTGGACGACTCCAAAGCTCGAACCGGGGGACATCGTGTACCCGGAGATACCGGTACGCACCCGGTCGTAAGGCAAAACATGTTCCGTTGCTGCAGGGTTATGCGTGCGCGAAGATGCGGGTCGGGAGCGATCGATTCGCACGATTTATCGGCAGTTTCGTGAAAACCGCCCCATGCTCGAATGATTCCTGGGGGGCGCGCGAAACCACGACAGCTGGAGAATCGCCATCGACAGGGCGGGACAGGAGGCAAAAAGCAGCGCGCCCCGGAAGGACCGGGGCGCGCTGGAACCGAGCAGGGGGAGAGACCCGCGTGGTTCGCTTCAGACCTTGCGATGCCGACGGACGAAGCCGGCTCCCGCCATCCCGACGAGTCCGAGCGCGAGCAGCCCCATCGTCGCCGGTTCCGGGACCGTGCTGGTGGTGGTCAGACAGGTGGCAGAATTCGCGGCCCACACACCACTCGTGGGTGAAGTCTGCGACACGACGAGCTTGGTGGACGCGGCGCACGGGTCGCCCGGGCCACCGCCCTGGTCGTGGAGCTCGAACTGCACGTTCGAGAGGTCGTAGCTGCCGGTCAGCGTGAACGTGAACCAGACCTCTTCGCCGTCATTCAGGGAATTGGCGGGATCAGGAGTGGGATTGTTCGCGCTGCCGCCGATCGCAGTCCCGAGGATACCGGCTCCAGTGAGTCCGTTCGGCGGCGTTCCCAGGGTCCAGTTGCTCGCCGAAGAGCCTTGATTGGCAAAGCTGAATCCGGTGGCGCCGACCCCTGCGCCCAGATTCGAGATGCCGATCGAGGTGAAGAAGCTCCCGGCATTACCCGAGGTGTTCGTCACCTTGAGCGTGACGGTGTTTCCGGAGAGAAACGCGGAAAACGTGGCGCAGGTCTGGAAGCTGGTGCCTCCGCAGTAATTCCCGCCGAACCCCGCCGGGAACTGAGCCTGGGCGGCCGATGCCATGGCGACCAGTCCGCCGGTCAGGAGTGCAACCCTTATGGATTTCATTTTACTCTCTCCCAAAGCGTAAGTAGCGATCCTGCCAAGCAGATCAGTTGTGTTCAACTCAAGTTGCCGAGGCGCGGACTTTCAATCGCAACGGCGTCCGCCACCCGAATATCCCGATCGCAAGAAACGTCACCGGGTACACCGTGCCCTGAATCAGCGATTTAATGATCGCCTTCTTCAGGCCCATCGCGGCAAGCGGCTCGGTGACTGCTCGTACCGCCAGCGGAACCGTCAGCACATACAGCACTGTCGCCCCGATCAACAGCAAACCAAACAGCACCGACCACGCGCCGACTACCCGTACCGCCCACTTGCTACCCCGCGCCATCGATCCCGCGAAGAACAACAGCGTCGCCACGGTAACCAGAGGCAGACTGTCGAACACCCGGGAAATCGTCCCGAACTCCCACTGTGGGTTTCCCACCTGAATCGGCCACAGCGACAGCGCAATGTCAGAATACCCGACCACAGCGAGCGCAAAACCGATCCAGGTGATCAACCGCCACGCCGTCCCCGGGTCCTCGGGAAAATCAACTCCCCTGAGGTGTGGCTCCTTCCCCACCAAGATTTGTCGTTCAGTCATCCGGTGGGTCCCAGCACAGTATGGTGATCTGAAAAGCTATTGAGCATGAATCAGGCCTTGACGGTTAAGATTCTACAATATGGAAGCTATTACATAGCAATCACTTACGATCGAAATAATATTAAAACAATCTAATGTTTATCGAATTGCAGGCTCGCCGCAACACCCTCATCCCACAGACGGAAATCGGTCTAAGCTACCGTCTCGATTGAGCTTCCGGCGTTCGGTCGGAATCCTTGACTGAAATACCTCTCCCGCCCGCCCTCCGCAATCCCTTATGTTCGAGAAAGATGCCCCTGCCTCCGTTTTCCTTCCGCCAGCGGATTCTCCTCGTGCTCCTCCTCCTGGGCGCGGTGCCGGCGGCATTTCTCGGTGGAGGGTGGGCGGCGACTCTGCTCCGGTTCAATCCAGCGCGCTCCAGTCGCGCAGCACTCGAGCCCGTCAGCACGAGCGGTCGGGAGCTCCTCAGAGTGCTCGACACGACGCGGCTGAGTCCGGCGGAACACCGAGCGCTCCATGCCCATGTGCGCGCGCTGGAAAACTCGCTGACCCTGTCGCAGCGCGGGTTCTTCTATAGCCGGTACAAGACCGTGGGCCTGGCCCTGGCCGTCGCCGCCCTGAGCCTTCTCCTGGTCTATACCGCGTTCCTAGTGGTGCGCAGCTTGTCACGCCAGCTCAGCAAACCCATCGACGAGCTGCTCGGCTGGACCGCCCGGATCCGGCGCTACGAGGCCCTCCCGGGAGAGGAGGCCGATCGGCGAGGCGCGCCGGAGTTCGCCTCGTTGCGAACCGCCCTTCGAGAGACGGCGGCCTCATTACAGCAAGCCCGCCATGCCGAGCTCGATTCGGAGCGGCTCCGGGCATTCCGGGAGGTGGCGCGACGGGTTGCACACGAGATGAAGAATCCCCTCACGCCGGTTCGATTTGCGATCGGACAGCTGGACAAGTCCGCGCTTCCGGAACAACAGGAGGCCCTCGATGTCCTGCGGGTGGAGACGGCGCGGCTGGAGCATCTCGCCCGGGACTTCGCCAATCTCGGCCGCCTCCCCGAGGGGCCGGCAGCGATGGTCGACCTCGGCGAATTGCTGACCGAGCTCCTTCGAACCTCGCTGCCCGAGTCGATGCGGCACACGCTCACGGTCGAGCCGGGGTCGCCGCACATTGCCGGCCACTACGATCCGCTTCGCAGGGCGTTCAGCAACCTGATCCGGAACGCGGTCGAGGCATGTGGAGGCCAAGGCTCGCTCGACGTCCTTGTTTCACCCGACGGCGCCGGAGTCCGCGTCTCGCTGGCCGACCACGGGCCGGGGGTGCCGTCGGA
>Ga0070704_100000049_pt1 | contig 38438 bp, 27 predicted proteins | sample KBSK5252metaG_FD_65467 | JGI IMG/M metagenome (GOLD analysis project Ga0070704, IMG submission 65467) | Corn, switchgrass and miscanthus rhizosphere microbial communities from Kellogg Biological Station, Michigan, USA - KBS K5-25-2 metaG | ecosystem: Host-associated > Plants > Roots >...
AGCTTCTTGCTCATCGCTTCGACGATGCCGCGTTCCACGTCACCGATCTCGAGAGGGACCGAGCGTCCGCCCGTGCTGATGTTGGCCCGCGGGTCGTTACCTGTAGGCACTCGCCGGAAGGCGGCTAGTTGCCCGTCGCGCTCGAGGATCTGTCCCTCGAGCAGGAAGATCCGGGTGTCGCCGTCCTCAGCGCAGTCGACGAACTCTTGAACGAGCGCGTAGCCGTCCAGGAGTACCGACTCCGTTATCTGCGCGAGGTTCGCTTCGTCCGCGTCCTCGATCATGAACACGTTCCGACCTTTGGCTCCGTAGAGAGGCTTGACGACGGAGTGGCCGACCTTGGCGACGAACCGCTCGATCGCTTCCGGGTCGCGGGTCACGAGCGATCGCGGACGGATCTTCTCGGGGAACTCCTCCAGGTAGAGCTTGCTCGTTGCGCGTACTAAGGACATCGGGTCGTTCACGACCGTTACGCCTCGAGCCTTGAGCATCTGGCCGAAAACCACACCCAGTGGACTTGCCCACGGCCGCTCCTGCATATCGTCGACCGTTTCGTTTCGCAGGAACAGGGCATCCAGGTCGTCCATGACGACCCGTTCGGCGTCGCGCTCCTTGATGCGCTTCATGAAGCTTTCGAGTGTGTCGCCTTTCTCGAACTCTGCGCGATGCGCCCGGGCCGAGAGCTGCCCATCGTTTTCCCCGTGCTCGACGTCTCCGAGCCCGACGTACCAAACCTCATGGCCGCCCTGGACCGCGGCCCTCGCCAGGCGCGTAGTCGTGTACTCGTCTATCTCGGTAGCGACGTCGAGGACGAAGAACGCAAGCCTCATGACACATCTCCTTCGTACAGCGCTGTGACCGACACACCACCGCGCAGCTTGTCCAGGCGCTCCTGAGCGCCGGGCACATCCAGCCACCGAGGGCGGACCCACGGTGGCTGGAGCACCTCACGGTCGAGCAGATCCTGGATCATCGGGACCTGGTCCAACGAGAGCTTGCCGACGAAGAGGACGTCGAGGCTGCAGTCGTCGGCGAGGGCTTCGAGGATTCGCGTGATCCCACGGAGGTAGATCGCGTCCTTCACGGAACCGCCGCCGAGGACGACGCGGATGGCGATGGACCAAGCGGTCCTCGCCGGTATCCGATGTTCGTTCCGTAACGAGTCGAATATCTGCAGGAATCCGGCGCCGTCGAGCATCTTGCCGATGGCTACGACCCTCGCGGCGAGCACGCGGAGGCGCCGCGGGTCCAATCCGCCGGTCAGGTACTCGGCGAGCACGGCGAGGCCCTCTTGGGTCTCGTCGTAGCCAGGGAGTCCGACCGTCAGCAGCGTCAGTGGTTGCCTGGCGCCGTTCTGATACGTGACGACATGGGTGCCGATCTCGTGATGCAGCAAGGGCTCCACCCGGTCCGCCCTTAAAGCGGCGGCCTCGGGGATGAGCAGCCGGCCGAACGACACCATCAGTTCGGAGATGTCATCGCGCACCTCGACGCGAGCCGGGAAGTCCGGATAGACGGCGCGGTATCGATCGAACTCCTCACGGGCCGCGTCCGCGAACGCCCCAGCCGTGACGCTCGGGGTGCTGGGAGCTTCTGCTGGGATGGTCTCGAGTAGCTCCTCGGCGGCCGACGCGAGAGGCTGCGCGATTCCGCCGTAGAGCTGCAGCGACGCGTAGACAAACCGTGAAGTGTCGCGATCCTCCAATGCTGTTATCTGTCTTGCTATTTCGTCACGCTTTGCCCGGAAAAGTGTGTGCAGCGCAGGGTCGGTGATGTTCTCGATTTCGAGGTTGTAGAGGTCACGTCGCACCATGTCCGGCTCGAATTCCAGCGGTCTGAGCCGGAGGGTGGGGACGGTCGCGAAGTCACTCCGCTCGAAATCCGCCCATGCCTGTGCTGCATTGACCGGCGTGATGTTGAGCAACATGTTCACTGCGCGCTCGATCTCGGTGAGGCGGGCGTCGACGTCTAGAGCAGGAGCAAGGTCCTGGGTCGAGGATGTCACCTGGCCTCCTAGAAAGTCCTTCGGGATACAGCGCCAGCGGCCAGGGCTTCGACGGATACGTTAATTTTGGGATACCCAGCAGCGAGAGCCCAAACATCCTGCACGTTGTGCGAAGACACGTGCGCGCGGCCGGTGTGGCGTATCCGCAGTTCAGAGAGGCATTCCTGGGGCTGCTCACCAGCCGCTCAGTGGATTGGCTCGTCCTCAGGTCGGCGCAACCCAACGCCGAACAGGCCGGCGAAGAAAGCGCCGGTCGCATCGGCGTCGGCAGGCTGCGTCGGCCGTCCGGCGGTAGTGTGGATTGCCGTGTTGACTGTCGCGACTCGGGTTAGCGCAGTGTCACTGCACGTCAAGACGGTTGCGAATGCGAGGCGTTATGCCACGGACTTTGGGTGTCGAAGAGGAGTTCAACCTTGTCGACTTGAAAACCCGGCGCTTGACGGCGCGCGCACCGGAATTACTCGCCCAACTGTCTGACACGTACGTTGCGGAATTGCAGCGCTGTGTCGTCGAAATGAACAGCGGTGTCGTGGCCACCCTCGAGGAACTGCGGAACGAGCTGCGGGGGCATCGGCGCGTGCTCGTCGATGCTGCGGCTCGGCTGGGCATGGGCGTGGTGGCCGCCGGTGCGATGCCGCTGTCGGTGCCCGCCGAGATGCAGGTCACGCAGACCGCCCGGTATCGCCAGATGCTCGCCGACTACCAGCTGCTGGCCCGAGAGCAGTTGATCTGCGGCACGCAGGTGCACGTCGGAGTGGCGGATCGCGACGAAGCGGTGATCGTCGCGAACCGGGTCGCGCGGTATCTGCCCACGCTGTTGGCGCTGTCCGCCAGTTCACCGTTTTGGCCCGATGGTTCTGACACCGGCTATTCAAGCGTGCGCACCCTGGTGTGGCAGCGTTGGCCGACGACTGGGCCGGCCGCACCAGTGGCGTCGGCGGCCGAATACGATCGGCTGGTCGCCGACCTGGTCGCCAGCGGTGTGATCACCGACGTCGGCATGGTGTATTTCGATATCCGTCCCGGGAGCTCGGCCCCCACACTCGAATTGCGAGTCTGCGACAGCTGCCCGTCGGTCGACAGCATTGTGCTGATCGCCGGTCTGTTCAGGGCGTTGGTCGAACGCGAGAGCGAGGCGTTGCGGTTGGGCAAGCCCGCTACGTTGATCTCCCCGACGTTGGGCCGTGCGGCGCTGTGGCGCGCGGCGCGGTCGGGGCTGGAGAGCGAACTGGTTGACGTGCACGGGCCGACGAGCCGGCCAGCGGCTGAGGTGGTCACTGACCTTGTCCGGTCGCTGCGCCCCGAGCTGGAGGAAACCTGCGACTGGGACATGGTCAGTGAGCTGGCCCGACAGGTCCTCCTCGCCGGTAGCTCAGCGGCGCGTCAGCGCCGGGCGCTGCGCCGCCGGGGCCGGCTCACCGATGTTGTCGACCAGCTGATCGCCGAGACGGCAGGCCGCTGGCCGAACGCCTCCGTCGCCGTCGGTGCGGACCCGACGCTGCTGTTCGGCTACCAGCCGGGTAGCGAGTATGACCCGGAGAACGAGGCGGCGGTCAGCTTCGATGAAGCGATCGATCCGGCCGGCCGCCCTCGGCCGCGGTACGAGAAGATCCTTCAAACCGTTGCCAATCTGGGCGTGGCGGCGTTGCGCTCGCGCGAAGCCGGTATTGAACAGGAGCAGCGCGCCGACAACATCACCTTCCGGGTTACAGGTCAAAGCAGGGCCCAGCTGTTTCCGGTCGACCTGATTCCGCGCGTAGTGGGCGCCGACGAGTGGGCAAGCCTGACGATCGGGTTGGGGCAGCGCGCGAGAGCGCTCAACGCATTCCTGCGGGACATCTACTCCGAGCAGGCGATCATCGCCGACGGCGTGATCGAAGTGCAGGCGCTCGACCGGGCACCCGGATTCCGGTCGACCGGGCGGCTGTGCGGCGACGCGGTGCGCTCGCATGTCAGCGGCACCGATCTGGTATGCGACCGCGCCGGTCACTGGATGGTGCTCGAAGACAATCTCCGGATCCCGTCCGGCACTGCCTACGCAATAGTGAACAGGCGCCTGCTCGCCAAGCATCTGGCCGAGCTGAGCCCGCCGGCCGAAGCCGGCGATGTCGAATCCGTGCCGCAGCAGCTGCTGGACACGCTGCGGGCATCGGCACCGTCCCGTATCGCCGGCGAGCCGGCGGTGGCGCTGCTGTCCGCCGGCTGGGACGACTCGGCCTGGTTCGAGCACACGTTCCTGGCCGATGAAATGGGCATCCCGTTGGTGCGATCGTCCGACCTTTCGGTGCAGGATGGGAAGCTGTTGCGCCACATCGGTTCCGAGACCCACCCGATCGATGTGCTGTATGCCCGGATGGACGAGGACATGTTGCTTTCGTCGATGGGCTACGACGGCGTGCCGCTGCGTTCCGGGCTGCTCGAGTCGGTGGCCGAAGGCGCGCTGACGATCGCCAACGCGCTGGGTAACGGGATCGGTGACGATAAGGCGATCTATGCCTACGTACCCGCGATGATCGAGTATTACCTTGGCGAGAAGCCGGCGCTCGCGCAGGTGCCGACCTGGATCTGCGCCGAACGCGCGCAGCGCGACTACGTGCTCGACAACCTCGCCGATCTGGTGGTCAAGCCCATCGACGGGTCCGGCGGCAACGGAGTGATCATCGGACCGGACGCCTCCGACGAGGCGTTGGAAACCCGTCGGCGCGAACTGCTCAGCCAACCCGAGCGGTACATCGCCCAGCAGACGGTGGCGCTGTCGACCCATCCGACGTTCGACGGGGAGGGTATGTACCCGCATCACGTCGACCTGCGCGCATTTGTTCACCTGCGGCCGGGACCCGGTGACTCGGTCACGGCGCACGTGATGCAGGCCGGGCTGACCCGGGTCGCCACCCTGGGATCGCGGATCGTCAATTCGTCGTCCGGCGGCGGAAGCAAGGACACTTGGTTACTCACAGCCAGCCCCGACCTAGAACCTGCTCGCAACTCACACCGAGCTTGAAGGAACCTAAGGCGTATGTGCGGTATATGCGGCGAGATCCGCTTCGACGGGAGCTCGGCGGACGTCGCCGCGGTGACCCGGATGACGTGTGCCATGGAGTCCCGCGGGCCCGACTCCGACGGCGTCGTGGCGCACAGCCGGATCGCCCTGGGCCATCGCCGCCTGTCGATCATCGACCTGTCCGCCCGCGGCGGTCAGCCGATGGTCGACAGCGACCTGGGCCTGACGCTGGTGTTCAACGGCTGCATCTACAACTATCAGGACCTGCGCGACGAGCTGATGGCCGCGGGCTACCGGTTCTTCTCCACCGCCGACAGCGAAGTCGTCATCAAGGGGTTTCATCACTGGGGCACGCGGTGTGTCGAGAAATTCAAGGGCATGTTCGCCTTCGCCGTCGCGGACCGCGAAACCGGCGTCGTCACACTGGCGCGCGACCGGCTCGGAATCAAACCGCTGTATCTTGCGGAGACGCCGGGTCGGCTGCGATTCGCTTCCACCGTGCGGGCGCTGCTCGACGCCGGTGACGTGGACACCGAGATCGACCGCCACGCGTTACACCACTACATGAGCTTCCATTCGGTCGTGCCGCCCCCGCGCACGATGTACAAGGGCGTGCGCAAGCTGCCGCCGGCAACCGTCCGTGTGATCCAGCCCGCTGGCACCTACGTCGACACGCTGTACTGGTCGCCCGATTTCCGCCGCGATCCCGCGCGCGCGGGGTGGTCGGCGAAGGACTGGCAGGACGCGCTGATGGATTCATTGCGCACCGCCGTCGCGCGGCGCATGGTCGCCGACGTGCCGGTCGGGGTGCTGCTGTCCGGCGGCATCGATTCGTCGATCGTCGTAGCACTGCTCGCCGAGCAAGGCCAGCATGGGCTGGCCACGTTCAGCATCGGCTTCGACTCAGCGGGCGGGGAGTCGGGCGACGAATACTTCTACTCCGACCTGATCGCCAAGACCTTCGACACCAACCACCACCGCATCCACATCGACTCGTCTCGACTACTGCCCGCGGTGCCGAAAACCATTGCGGCCATGAGCGAACCGATGGTGAGCCACGACTGCGTAGCCTTCTATCTGCTGAGTGAGGAAGTCAGCAAATCGATCAAGGTGGTGCAGTCCGGGCAGGGTGCCGACGAGATCCTGGCGGGCTACGACTGGTACCCGCCGCTTACCGACGTCGCCCGCGATCAGACCACCGACGCCTACGCGAAGGTGTTCTTCGACCGCGGCCACGACGACGTGCTGGCCTTGCTGTCGCCCGAATACGGGATCGTTGGCGAAGATCCGAGCCGCCAGTTCGTCAGTGCCCATCAGGCAGCGCCAGGAGCCGACACCGCTGTCGACGCGGCGCTGCGGCTGGACACCACCGTGATGCTGGTCGACGACCCCGTCAAGCGCGTCGACACCATGACGATGGCCTGGGGTCTGGAGGCGCGGGTGCCGTTCCTCGACCACGACTTCGTCGAACTCGCGGCAATGTGCCCGACCGACCTGAAACTCGCTTCCGGCGGCAAGGGCGTGCTCAAAGAAGCATGCCGGTCACTTCTGCCCGCCGATGTCATCGACCGCACCAAGGGCTACTTCCCGGTACCGGGCATCCGACACCTGAATGGTCCGGTACTCGAGATGGTGCGCGATTCGCTGACCAACGACGCCGCACGGAACCGCGGCCTGTACCGTCCCGAAACGCTCGCGGCATTGTTGGCGGCACCGAACGACACGCGCACCGTGCTGGGCGCGAACACGTTATGGCAACTCGCCGTTCTGGAGATGTGGTTGCAAAGCATGGAAGCTTAAGCGCGGGAAAGCAGTCCGCGCGATAACCAGTTCTTCGTGGTCGCCGCATACACCTCGACCTTCGACGCCACCTGCGAAGTCGATAAACCGTCACCAATGACGGCCAACACGGCTTGATGTACCGACCCGGGATGTCCGGAGACTCCGAGCGGGTGCCCGTTTGGGACACCGGCTAGCTGGTCGGGTGATCCAACCTGCCGTCAGTCGTCTGCACCAGATCGCCAAGCACAACCTGAGCCTAGGTCGTGATGGCTCACGCCCATGCGAACTGAGTGCCGTACCCGAACCGATGATCTACCTCTGAGTTTGGTGGGAAGGTACTTTCTTCCCATGTGGTGGACCGTGTGGTGGATCCCGTTCATCCTCACCGCGCCTCTTATGCTCGGCCTCCTCGTGGAGGCTATTTGGGGTTCGCGTAACCCTGGCGTCGCATGGATCGCAGTGGGCTTGGGCTATGGGTTGATCGCCGCCTTCTCTGGAAGCCGTCGCCGACGTTGATTCCGTCCGCAGTGAGTCCCGCAGTAGGCGTCGCGAAGGCCATTTGCGGGCTTGCTCGGGAAGATCTTCCGGTTCAGGAGCCTTCGGTGCGTCTCCAGGGTCAATCCTCCCGGGTGAGCGAAGGATGAGAGTATGACGAATTCTGTTGGCGCACAAGACTTTTAGGATAGCAGTTATAACGGAAGATCGTGGCCGTGAAAGACCACGCGGGATGTTTACCGCGCGATCCGGCTCAGTGAGTTTTGCACCTTCTTCCTTGTGGTGCCGATGGCGTGCTTGACCGCGTTAGACAGATTGCTCGTCCTCGACCTAACCGCTGTTCGGAGCAGACCAGAGTGGCCGGATGGTGCATGGCGAGAGACTTGGGGTTTGCCCACCACGGGGCCGCCCTTCACTGCGGAGCTCAGTGGTTTCGGCCGAACGGTCCGCGGGATCGGGGCAGCGCTGGTCCGGGCTTTCACTGCGTTGACCGTGGTGGTGACCCGTTCAACGAGTTTGTTGACCACCGGTTTGGTCTGCACTGGAGAAACGGCGGCCTCGCTCGCTGCAGCAGGTGCAACAACGCTAGGCGGGCAACCAAATAAACAGAAACCGAGGGCATCAGCAATGAAGACAACGAGGGTACCGACCAATAAAAAGCCTAGTAATGCCACAGATGGATGAACGGTATTCCTCCGTGCGAGCGCAGCAGATCGGATCATAAAAATTGCGCGGGAGTAAGTCCGGAGTACATTTTGTGTTCGAGGGTCGGCGCCGGCGGGGTTGGCCAAGTCTTCGTGCCCGGGGCCTTGGTTCGGGTCAGGCTCAGTCCGTTTCCGGTGAGCGTTGCAGTCTGGGTATCCATCCCGGCCGCGCCGACTCCGTTTAGTTATGCCGTGAGACTATGACGAATTCTGTTGGTGCACAAGACGTTTCATGAAATCAGCCCGCCATCCGTTTGGATGACGGGCCGATTCGCTGTGTTGTCAGGCTATGGTGACGTCGCGGCTGGCCATCTTGTCGACTTCGTCGGCCGCCGCGGTCCACGCTGCGATGAGGCTGCGGGCCAGGTCCGGGGGAGCGGGTTGTCGGTGTGGACGGTGTCGACCACGATGTAGCGGACCGCGTGCCCGTCCGCGTGCTGGTAACCGTCGATCGACACCGTGATGTTGGGGACGTCGGGGCAACTGACTCGCCGCGATGTACCGAGAAAACAGCGGCGGGTCTCGGCGTTGACGTGATTGACTACGGCGCCCGGGGCTGGTCGTCGTTGAACCACTCATGCACACGGGTGGCACCCGGCGGGTGCGGGATGTTGGCAAGGTCGTCGGTGCTGGTGGTGGTTGTGGTCATGGCGATGGGCTCCTTTTTCCTTTCGGAGCCACGCCGACGTCCTCTGTTGTGCAAATCTTGTGCGAGGTAGCATCTGCGCTGGTCAGATGGCACCCCCGGCAGGACTTGAACCTGCGACCTACCGCTTAGAAGGCGGCTGCTCTGTCCGCTGAGCTACGGGGGCAGCGCACCAACCCTAGCCGAATTGCTGCGAACCGATGGATGGGTACAAGGGCGATCTGGGCGTCGCCAAAGTCCGTGCCGATCTGCGAAGCAAGGGTTTCACGGTCTTGTTCCGGTGACGGAACACGCGCCGATCGATCTTGTCGCATATGCGGCTGGAGAGTTCCATCGCCTTCAGGTGAAGTACCGGTCCGCACGCGCGGGTGCCGTCACCGTGAAGTTCCGGTCTGTGTAGGCGGACCGCGACAGGACGCACATGGCGCGTGGGTCACTCTCCGGATTGCGCCCAGCAGGAATGGCCAGAAGGGAGGAGTGTTGGACGCTGACGCATTCCGTGAAATGGGCTCTTGAACAATCCGGTGAGTCCTTCCGAACTTTGGCATGAAACGCGGCCCTTCCAAGGGCGCTCCCACGCCCGCAACGGCTATCCAAAGCCACGTGGATATAAGGCTACGTGCCGCCAGGCAGCGGACTAGCGTGGTGTCAGCACATCGGTGTTAGGGAGGGGAGCGACGAGCATGAGCGACGTGCCGGAACTCGATGCGGACGGACTTCCCCAGGAACTCAGCGCGTTCGACCAGATACTGCATCGCGGCGAAGCCAATCCGCGTACCCGTTCGGGCATCATGACCGTGGAGCTGCTCGACACCACCCCGGACTGGGAGAGCTACCGAGCCAGGTTCGACGCCGCCTCTCGCAAGGTGCTCCGGTTCCGGCAGAAGGTCGTCATCCCCACCCTTCCGACGGTGGCGCCGCGGTGGGTCGTCGATCCCGACTTCAACCTCGACTTCCACGTGCGCCGGATGCGGGTCCCAGAGCCCGGCAGGCTGCGCGAAGTCTTCGACCTGGCCGAGCTCGCGGCACAGTCACCGCTGGACATCTCCAGGCCATTGTGGACGGCGACCCTCGTCGAGGGCCTCGAGGGCGGCCGCGCCGCCCAGCTGGTGCACATCAGCCACGCCGTGACCGACGGGGTCGGCGGCGTCGAGATGTTCGCCAACCTCTACGACCTGGAGCGCGACCCTCCGCAACAGGCCCCGCCGCCGCTGCCCATCCCGCAGGACCTGTCGCCCAACGATCTGATGCGGCAAGGACTTAACCGGTTGCCCAGCACGATCGCCGGCCGGGTACGCGGCGTGCTGTTCGGGGCAGCGCACGTCGTCGGCGAATTGGTGCGCGACCCGATATCGCGAATGGGCGACCTCGTCGAGTACGCGATGTCGGGTGCCCGTGTGGTCGGCCCAGTCGCCCCACCGTCGCCGGTGCTGCGGCGGCGCAGCCTCTCGTCGCGCAGCGAGGCCATCGACATCGAGTTCGGCGTTCTGCACAAGGCGGCCAAGGCGGCGGGCGGTTCGATCAACGACGCCTACCTGGCCGGCCTGTGCGGCGCCCTGCGCCTCTACCACCAGGCCAAGGGCGTACCGATCGAGGCCCTGCCGATGGCGGTGCCGGTCAACCTGCGGTCCGAGGCGGATCCGGCCGGCGGCAACCGATTCGCCGGTGTCAATCTTGCCGCGCCGATCGGCCTGCACGATCCGGAAGTGCGCATCAAGAACATCCGATCGCAGATGACGCGCAAGCGCGAGGAGCGTGCGATCGACATGGTCGGCGCCATCGCCCCGGTGCTCACGCTGATGCCCGACAGCGTGCTCGAGTCGATGGCCGGTTCCATCGTCAACTCCGACGTCCAGGCCAGCAACGTGCCGGTCTACGCGGGCGATACCTTCATCTCCGGAGCAAAAATCTTGCGGCAGTATGGCATTGGCCCGCTGCCGGGCGTGGCGATGATGGTAGTGCTGATCTCCCGCGCCGGCTATTGCACCATCAGCACGCGCTACGACCGCGCGTCGATCGTCGACGCCGACCTGTGGGCCCGCTGCCTGCTGGCCGGCTTTGACGAGGTGCTCGCCCTCGGCGGCGAGGGTCGGGCAACACCGGCAACGTTCACGATCGACGTCCCAGAACCCACCCCAGTGTCACCCAACGGAAGTGCAGCGCAATGACTTCGGCCAACGGTCAGCAGAATCCACGGACGATGCGGCTGCCTGGATCGGTCGCCGAGATCGAGGGCAGCCCGTCCGGCCCCGAGATCGGTGCCTTCTTCGATCTCGACGGCACGCTGGTCGCCGGGTTCACCGGCGTCGTCATGACCCAGGATCGGCTGCGCAGGCGTCAGATGTCCGTCGCCGAGTTCATCGGCATGGTGCAGGCCGGGCTCAACCATCAGCTCGGCCGCTCCGAGTTCGAGGACCTCATCGGTAAGGGCGCCCGCATGCTTCGCGGCAACTCCCTGGAGGACATCGACGAACTGGCCGAGCGGCTCTTCGAACAGAAGATCGTCGGACGCATCTATCCCGAGATGCGCGAACTCGTCCGCGCTCACATGGCCCGCGGCCACACCGTCGTGCTCAGCTCGTCGGCACTGACGGTTCAGGTGGAGCCCGTCGCGCGGTTCCTCGGCATCAAGAACGTGTTGAGCAACAAGTTCGAGACCGATGAGCACGGCGTGCTCACCGGCGAGGTGCTCACGCCGATCATCTGGGGGCCCGGAAAGGCCAGGGCGGTACAGGCATTCGCCGCCAAGAACGGTGTCGACCTGTCGAAGAGCTACTTCTACGCCGACGGCGACGAAGACGTCGCGTTGATGTACCTCGTCGGCAATCCGCGGCCGACCAATCCCGCGGGCAAGCTGGCCGCCGTGGCCGCCAAACGCGGCTGGCCGGTGCTGCGATTCTCTAGCCGCAGTGGAAGCAATCCCGTCTCGCAATTGCGGACGGTTGCGGGCGTGGCGTCGATGGTGCCGATCGCCGCCGGCGCCATCGGGCTGGGCCTGTTGACCCGCAACAGGCGCACCGGCGTCAACTTCTTCACGTCGACTTTTGGCCGGGCACTGTTGACCGCCACGGGGGTCAACCTCAACGTGCTGGGCAAGGAGAACCTGACCGCGCAGCGACCTGCCGTCTTTATCTTCAACCACCGCAACCAAGTTGACCCGATGATCGCCGGCAGGTTGGTCAGCGACAACTTCACGTCGGTCGGTAAGAAGGAGCTCGAGAATGATCCGATCGTCGGCACCATGGGCAAGATCATGGACGCCGCCTTCATCGACCGTGACGACCCCCAGAAGGCCATCGAAGGACTGAAGAAGGTCGAGGAGCTTGCACGCAAGGGGCTGTCGATCCTCATCGCGCCGGAGGGCACGCGCCTGGACACCACGGAGGTCGGTCCGTTCAAGAAGGGGCCGTTCCGTATCGCGATGTCGGCTGGAATCCCGATCGTGCCAATCGTGATTCGCAACGCCGAGGTCATCGCCGCCCGCGACTCCAGCACGTTCAACCCCGGCACCGTCGACGTCGTGGTGTACCCACCGATACCCGTCGACGACTGGACCCACGACAACCTTCCCGACCGCATCGCCGAGGTCCGTCAGCTGTATCTGGACACGCTCAGCGACTGGCCGCACGACGAGGTGCCGACGCCGGAGCTGTACAAGCGGAAGAAAGCGCCGGCGAAGAAGGCGCCGGCCAAGGCGGCCGCCAAGGCCGCGACGAAGGCCGCCGAGAAGAAGCCTGCGAAGAAAGCGCCCGCCAAGAAAGCGACGAAAAAGGCCGCCACAAAGGGTCGGCCGTGAAAGTCTCCGCCGACCATTTCGCGCCATTCACGGCGACTGACGACGCGCTGGTGCTGGCATCGGTGTCGTCACCCGCCGAAGAGGAGCTGCTGAACGACTGGCTGGAACGCCAGCGGCGCGAGCATCCCGATTCAAAGGTGGACGTGCTGCGGCTACCGGCCGACGACGACCCGCCGCCCAGAACCCTGGCGCGACTCGTCGAGGAGCTGGAGGCCGACGACGACCGGTCGGTCGTTCCGGTGCGCGTGTTCTGGGTGCCCGGTGGCCTGCCCACGCGCTCCAAGATCGTCGCGCTTCTCTCCGGACGCGATACCTACCGGCCTCCGGAGATCCTGCAGAAGCGGATTCTGAAGAAGGATCCGTCGCGGGCCCGGGTAGTGGCCGGTGACCCCGCGAAGGTGTCCGAACTGCGCCAGCAATGGAACGAGACGACGGTCGCCGAAAACCCAAGGGAATTCGCGCGATTCGTCATCCGCCGCGCGAGCCTGGCAATCGAACGCGTCGAGCTGCGCCTGCTGGGTCCGGAGTACAAGTCGCCACGACTGATAAAACCGGAACTGCTGGCGTCGGCCCGTTTTCGCGAAGGCCTGGAAAAGATTCCGGGCGCGACCGTCGAAAAGGCCGGGGAGATGCTGGACGAACTCTCCACCGGCTGGAGTCGGTTCTCGGTCGATCTGATTCCCTCGCTGGGGCGCGCCATCTTCAGCCGCGGCTTCGATCCGAACATCGACTACGACCGCGCCGAAGTCGAATCGATGCGACGCGCGTTGGAAAACCATCCCGCGGTGCTGCTGTTTTCGCACCGGTCCTATCTCGACGGTGTGATCGTGCCAGTCGCGATGCAGGAGAACCGCTTACCGCCGGTTCACACATTCGCGGGGATCAACCTGTCGTTCGGCTTCATGGGGCCGTTGATGCGTCACTCCGGCGTCATCTTCCTGCGACGCAAACTCGACGATCCGCTGTACAAGTACGTGCTGCGGCAGTTCGTCGGCTACATCGTCGAGAAGCGGTTCAACCTCAGCTGGTCGATCGAGGGCACCCGGTCGCGCACCGGAAAGATGTTGCCGCCCAAGCTCGGTCTGCTCGCCTACGTCGCCGACGCCTACCTCGACGGCCGCAGCGACGACATCCTTCTCCAGCCGGTGTCGATCAGCTTCGACCAACTGCACGAGACCGCCGAATACGCCGCCTACGCCCGCGGCGGCGAGAAGACGCCCGAGGGGCTGTCATGGCTCGTCAACTACATAAGGGCGCAGGGCGAGCGCCACTACGGCAAGATCTATGTCCGCTTCCCGGAAGCGGTGTCGATGCGCGAGTACCTCGGCGAGCCCCACGGCCCGATGACGACCGACAATGCCGCCAAACGCCTTGCGCTGCAGAAGATGGCGTTCGAGGTGGCCCGGCGCATCCTGCGCGCCACGCCGGTCAACGCGACGGGGCTGGTGTCGGCGCTGCTGCTCACCACGCGCGGTGTCGCGCTGACGCTCGACCAGCTTCACCACACCCTGCAGGACTCGCTGGATTATCTGGAACGCAAGCAGACTCCGATGACCAACAGCGCCTTGCGGCTGCGCACGGCCGACGGCGTCCGCGCGGCGCTGGACGCGTTGTCCAACGGCCATCCCGTGACGTGCGTCGACGGTGGCAGGGAGCCGGTCTGGCGCATCGCGCCTGAAGACGAGCATGAGGCGGCGTTCTACCGCAACACGGTCATCGACGCGTTCCTGGAAACGTCGATCGTCGAGTTGGCGCTTGCGTATGCGCAGCGGGCGGAATCCGATCGGCTGGAGGCGTTTTGGTCGCAGGCGATGCGGCTGCGGGATCTGCTGAAGTTCGACTTCTACTTCGCCGACTCAGCTGCGTTCCGCGAGCACATCGCCGAGGAAATGTCGTGGTATGAGGAGTGGGAGCGCCATGTCGCAGCCGGCGAGATCGACATGCTGCTGCGCGCCAGGAAGCCGCTGATCGCCAGCGCCATGCTGCGGCCGTTCTTCGACGCCTACGAGATCGTGGCGGACGTGTTGCGTGACGCGCCCGCCGAGATCGGCGAGAAGGAACTGACCAAGAGGGCGTTGGGTGTCGGCCGCCAATACGTCGCGCAGAACCGGGTGCGCAGCAACGAGTCGGTGTCGGCGCTGCTGTTCACGACTGCGCGGCAGGTAATCGCCGATCAGCACCTGCTCGAACCCGCCGCCGATCTTGCCGAGCGGCGCACGGCGTTCCGGGACGAGCTTCGCGGAGTTCTGGCCGACATGGACGCGGTCGAACAGATCGCCCGTAAACAGTTCTACGCGCGTGAGATGCAGCGACGCGCGCTGCGCAGCAAGCCTGCCTAGGACGGCCTGCGGCCCCGCGGTTCGCGACGCCATACGCTGGGCACATGACCACCGCCGCCCCCAGCGTACGCACCAGCGCAGTGTGGCCTGTGCTGTTCGGCGTCGGGGTGCTGGCAGGCGCGATCGCCGCGGGCATCGGTGCGCTGTCGCTGGCCGACGCGCTCACCGCCACCGGACTGCCCAATCCAGGCCCCGCGACCACGTACGGCCTGCCGTTCGTGCGGGCGGCCGGCGAGATCGCAGCGGTGCTGGCGGTGGGATCGTTCCTGTTCGCGGCCTTTCTGGTGCCCCCGCAGACCAACGGCGTGCTCGACGCGGCCGGCTACCGCGCACTGCGGCTCGGCACAGCCGCATCCGCCGTGTGGACGGTGTGCGCGGCGCTGCTCGTGCCGCTGACTGTGTCCGACGTCTCGGGGCACCCGCTGCGCGAAAACCTCAATCCGGTCAGCATCTGGTCGGCGGCCAGCCTCGTCGACACCGCCACCGCCTGGCGCTGGAGCGCATTCATCGCCGCGGCCGTCACGCTCGCGAGCCTTCCGGTGCTGCGCTGGGGGTGGACGCCGGTGCTGCTGGCCGGTGCGTTGATCACCCTGGTGCCGCTGGCCCTGACGGGGCACTCGTCGGCGGGCGGCGCACACGATTTGGCCACCAACAGCTTGCTCATCCACCTGATCGCGGGCGCGCTGTGGGCGGGTGGCCTGCTGGCCTTGCTGGCTCACGCGATGCGCTCGGGGGAGCATGCCGACCTCGCGGCGCGGCGGTTCTCGGCGCTGGCACTGTGGTGCTTCGTGGCGATGGCCGCCAGCGGTGTGATCAACGCGCTGGTACGGATCCCGCTGCCCGATCTCGTTCGCTTCGAATACGGGTGGCTGGTGATCGCCAAGTTCGTCGCGCTGTGCGCGCTCGGTTTCATCGGATGGCGCCAGCGTCGCAGCGGGCTGGCGGCGCTTCGAGCCGATCCGGAGGCTCGCGGTCCGCTGGTCCGGCTCGCACTGGTGGAGGCCGCCGTGTTCGGGGCGACTTTCGGCATCGCGGTCGGGCTGGGCCGTACGCCGCCACCGCCGCCGCTGACGGAGCCGAGTCCCGTCGAGGTCGCGATCGGATACGACTTCGAGGGGCCGCCGACCGTGGCGCGGGTGTTGTTCGATTGGCGGTTCGACCTCATCTTCGGTACGGCGGCGATCGTCATGGCGGTGCTGTACCTGTTCGGGGTGCGCCGGTTGCGCCGTCGCGGGGACGCATGGCCGATCGGCCGCACCGCTGCGTGGATGTGTGGCTGCGCGGCGCTGCTGTTCACGACTTCATCGGGACTGGGTCGCTATATGCCTGCGATGTTCTCGATGCACATGGTGGCGCACATGCTGCTGTCGATGCTGGTGCCGGTTCTGCTGGTCTTGGGCGCGCCCGTGACGCTTGCCCTTCGCGCGCTGCCTGCCGCGGGGCGGGGGGAGCCGCCCGGTCCGCGGGAATGGCTGCTGGCGGCCCTGCATTCGCGGGTGTCGCGGTTCCTCACCCACCCGATCGTGGCGACCGTGGTGTTCGTTGCGGGCTTCTACGGCCTCTATTTCGGCGGGCTCTTCGACGCAGCGGTGAGCAATCACGCCGCGCACATGCTGATGAACCTGCACTTCCTGGTCAGCGGCTATCTCTTCTACTGGGTGGTGATCGGCATCGACCCGACACCGCGGCCGATACCGCAACTCGGTAAGGTCGCGATGGTCTTCGCGTCGTTGCCGCTGCACGCCTTCTTCGGTGTCGTACTGATGGGCATGCAAACCGTTCTGGGCGAGACGTTCTACCGGTCGCTGGGGCTCAGCTGGCACACCGACCTGCTGGGGGACCAGCGGCTGGGCGGTGGAATCGCCTGGGCGGCAGGCGAAGTCCCGCTTGTGGTGGTGATGATCGCCCTGCTGATCCAATGGCGGCGCAGCGATCAGCGCACCGCCAAACGGCTCGACCGGGCGGCGGACCGCGACGACGACGCGCAGTTGGACGCCTATAACGCGATGCTGGCGGAGCTGGCGAAGCGGGACAGCCGGTCGGGCTAGACTGCGCCGGCCGCGATGGCCGCCGGCCAGCTGCCGTACCCGCTGATGTCCGGCCCTGTGGCAGCGGCCCCGTCGCAGCCGAATGCGGTTCGCCAAGTGCCGTCGTCGAATTCGACCTTGCCGAGTTGCATCGGCGCCGGCAAGGCAGCAAGGAACCGGCCGAGCGCCGCCGGGGACAACAGCCACCGATGCCCGAGTAACGGTGCGCCCGTAGCATCGTCGGTCACGCGGGTGACGGCAGGCTTGGCGGGCACGGTCGGCAACACCGACATCCGGTAGCGCGGCGCAGTGGTGACCTCGCCGGCCCACCTGGCGCCCACGTCGGTGAGCTGGTGCACGAGCGGTCCGCCAAGCAGGTGCGCGCCGAACACCACCAGCTCGACAGAATTCGCAGCGGCGATCGGCCAAACATCTACCGGCGCTTGCTCTTCCGATACCAGCGCGGCGATGTCGAAGGCGACGGCATCCTCGAACGCTCGCGCCAGCACGGTGATCCCGAACTGCGCCTGGCCCGCCGTGCCTGCAGGCACAGCCACCGCGCACAGATCGAACAGATTGCAGAAGTTCGTGTACGTGCCCATCCGGGAGTTGGTGCCGACAGGGTCGGCGGCCACCTCGTCGATGCGCGGGTGCATCGGAGCAGTGGGCACCACCAGCGCGTCGACGCCGTCCAGTTCGGCCATCGCGACGGCACGCAACCGGTCGACCTCGCGGCGGTGGTGCACCAGCCGGTACGCAGGGATATCGCGCGCCGCGCTGATGATGCGCCGCACTGTCGGATCCAGCGCGGCGTTTGGCTGCGTGTCGATGAATTCGCCTACGGCGGCGTACCGTTCGCTCACCAACGCGCCGTCGTACAGCAGCTTGGCCGCGGCAAGGAATGGTGCGATGTCGACCGTGACGGTGCGCGCGCCCGCCTCGGTCAGTCGCCCGACGGCGGCGTCGAACGCGGCCCGCCACTCCCGGTCCAGCTCGGGCAGCTCGTTGGGCACCGCAACGACGGGAGCGGGCGGCGCCGCCAACCGGACATCCGAAGGCCAGTCACGGGCTCTCGCACCGGCCGCCATCCCGCTCATCGCCCGGTTCGCCAGCGCGAGGTCGGGCGCGAAAATCGTTACGCAGTCATAGGATTCGCATGCGGGCACCACGCCGTCGGTGCTGATGACCCCGAGGGTGGGTTTGATTCCGACGATGCCCTGCAGGCCTGCGGGCACGCGTCCTGAGCCGGCCGTGTCGGTCCCGATCGCGATGTCGGCCTCGCCGGTGGCGACCGCGACTGCCGATCCGGCGCTGGATCCGCCGCTGATGAATTCGGGCCTGCGGCTATCGGGCACAGCGCCATATGGTGACCGGGTCCCGACGAGGCCGGTCGCGAACTGGTCGAGGTTGGTCTTGCCGACGACGACCGCGCCGGCTGCCCGCAGTGCGGCCACGGCCGCCGCATCTCGCTCGGGTTGGTACGCGAACTCCGGGCAGGCCGCGGTGGTGGGCAGTCCGGCGACGTCGACATTGTCCTTCACCGCGAGTCGGACCCCAGCCAGCGCGCCCTGTCTCGTTTCGAGCTCAGCGGCAACCTCGGCCTCGGGTCTGCGAGTGATCCACACGGTCATGCCGATCAACCTAGGGGTTGGCTATCCACAGCGCGCGTTTCATCCACAGGCAGCGTGGCTGCGGCGGGGCGGACTGGCCGCGGTGTCGGCGTCGTCGCGGTGAATGGCGGTGCGACGCGCGTCGCAGTCAGATGAAATGAGAGGAATGAAGCAATGTTTGAGACGCCTATCACCGTCGTCGGAAATATCGTCAACGACCCGCACGGTCGCAGGGTGGGGGACCAGGAAGTCATTAAGTTTCGGGTGGCCAGCAATTCCCGCCGCCGGACAGCTGACGGCACCTGGGAGCCTGGGAATTCGCTGTTCGTCACCGTCAACTGCTGGGGCAAGCTGGTGACCGGCGTCGGGGCGGCATTGCGCAAAGGTGACCCGGTGATCGTGGTGGGACACGTCTACACCAGCGAATACGAAGATCGCGACGGCAACCGCCGGTCGAACCTCGAGATGCGCGCCACATCCGTCGGCCCCGATCTGTCGCGGTCCATCGTGCGCATCATCGAGAAGACTGGCTCCGGCAGGGATGCCGGCCCTGCCGCTGACCAGCCAGTGGTAGAGGCCGAATCCGACGACTTGACCGACGATCACGAGGCCGACGAGGGCAAGCCCCTGCCTCTGTCCGCGTAGCTGATTTCGGCCACGCCTACGATGGTCCGCGAGCATCACCACAGACTCGCGAAAGGCAACACAACGGCAATGGCCGAATTCATCTATTCGATGCGGAAGGTCCGCAAGGCGCACGGCGACAAGGTGATCCTTGACGACGTCAGTCTGAACTTCCTTCCTGGCGCGAAGATCGGCGTCGTTGGCCCGAATGGGGCAGGCAAGTCGAGCGTCTTGCGGATCATGGCCGGGCTCGACATTCCCAACAACGGCGACGCCCTTCTGCAGCCCGGGGCGACGGTCGGCATCCTGCAGCAGGAGCCCCAGCTCGACGAGACGAAGACCGTGCGCGAGAACGTCGAGGACGGCGTGGCCATCAAGGCCAAACTGAACCGCTACCACGAGGTCGCCGAGTTGATGGCCACCGACTACTCCGACGAGCTGATGGAGGAGATGGGCCATCTGCAGGAGGAGCTGGACGCGGCCGACGCGTGGGACATCGACTCCCAGCTGGAACAGGCGATGGACGCGCTGCGCTGCCCGCCTCCCGACGAGCCGGTCACCCACCTGTCGGGTGGTGAGAAGCGCCGCGTCGCACTGTGCAAGCTGCTGCTGTCCAAGCCGGACCTGCTCCTGCTCGACGAGCCGACCAACCACCTCGACGCCGAGAGCGTGTTGTGGCTGGAACAGCACCTCGCGCAGTACAAGGGCGCGATCCTCGCCGTCACTCACGACCGGTACTTCCTGGACAACGTCGCCGAGTGGATCCTCGAACTCGACCGCGGCCGCGCCTACCCGTACGAGGGCAACTACTCGACCTACCTGGAGAAGAAGGCCGAGCGCATCGGGGTGCAGGGCCGCAAGGACGCCAAGTTGCAGAAGCGGCTCAGGGACGAGCTCGCGTGGGTTCGTTCCGGCGTGAAGGCGCGCCAGGCCAAGAGCAAGGCCCGCCTGCAGCGCTACGAGGAGATGGCGGCCGAAGCCGAGAAGACCCGCAAGTTGGACTTCGAGGAGATCCAGATCCCGACCGGGCCGCGACTGGGCAGCGTGGTCGTCGAGGTTGAGCATCTGGACAAGGGCTTCGAGGGCCGACCGCTGATCAAGGACCTGTCGTTCACGCTCCCGCGCAACGGCATCGTCGGCGTCATCGGTCCGAACGGTGTCGGTAAGACGACGCTGTTCAAGACGATCGTCGGGCTGGAGCAGCCGGACAGCGGCACGGTGAGGATCGGCGACACGGTCAAGCTGAGTTACGTCGACCAGAGCCGGGCGGGCATCGACCCGAAGAAGACCGTCTGGGAGGTCGTGTCCGACAAACTCGACTACATCGAGGTCGGCCAGAACGAGATCCCGTCGCGGGCATACGTGTCGGCGTTCGGGTTCAAGGGACCGGACCAGCAGAAACCGGCAGGCGTGCTGTCGGGCGGCGAACGCAACCGGCTCAACCTGGCGCTCACCCTCAAAGAGGGCGGCAACCTGATCCTGCTCGACGAGCCGACCAACGACCTCGACGTGGAGACGCTGAGCTCGTTGGAGAACGCACTGGAGAACTTCCCCGGCTGTGCGGTGGTGATCTCCCACGACCGGTGGTTCCTCGACCGCACCTGCACGCACATCCTGGCGTGGGAGGGCGACGACGACAACGAGGCCAAATGGTTCTGGTTCGAAGGCAACTTCGCAGCCTACGAGGAAAACAAAGTGGAACGACTTGGTATCGAAGCTGCCCGTCCGCACAGGGTGACCCACCGGCGCCTCACACGCGACTAATGTCGATTTGCGTACCAGCGTCGGTACGCGGGTGTAGCTAGGAGCGGCGATGATGGTCAATCCGGGGACTGGCACAGGCGTCGGCGGAACGACCGAGTCGCCGCCACCGAGCAAGGACACTGTTGCTCGCCTCGCGCGGGCTTACATGGCGACTTATCACGGGCCTCACGGTGACGCGCCCGGCGCCGACGCAGCGATCACCGCGCCCGTCGACCGGGCATCGTTGGGCACGCTGGTGTCACCGGCCATGGTCGAAGCCCAATACCGACTGGGCCGCCACCGCTCCTTCGGTGACACCCGCGTCGCGGTGTACGCCGATGACGACCCGGCTGGATTCGGCGCTGCGCTGCAGATCGTCACGGACAACGCGGCGATGCTGATGGACTCCGTCACGGTCCTGCTGCACCGCCTCGGGGTGGCCTACACGGCCATCATGAATCCGGTGTTCCGGGCGCGGCGGGGGCCGAGCGGCGAACTGCTGGCGATCGAGCCGGCGGCCGATGCGCCATTCGGCGATGGCATCGACGAGGCATGGATCCACGTGCAGCTCGCCGAGTCGGTCGACCCCAAGGCGGTGGATGAGGTCAAGCGCCTCCTGCCGAGTGTTCTCGCCGAGGCGCGTCAGGTGGCGTTGGACTCCACGTCGATGACGGCCATGCTGATCAGCCTGGCGGCCGAACTCGACTCCGACACCCAGGGCAGGTTCCCCGGCTCTGACCGCAGGGATGTCGCCGCGCTGTTGCGCTGGCTGGCCGACGGGCACTTCGTAATGCTGGGTTACCAGCGCTGCCAGGTCAGCAACGGCCAGTCCGCCGTCGATCCATCCAGTCGTCTCGGCGTGCTTCGGCTGCGCGCCGACGTGCTTCCGCAGCTGACCTCCAGCGACGATCTGCTGATGCTCGCGCAGGCCACCATGCCGAGCTACCTGCGCTACGGCGCACACCCCTACATCGTGGTGGTCCGTGAACAATCGCGACAGGCAGTGGTCGAGCATCGTTTCGTCGGGTTGTTCACCGTCGCGGCGATGAATGCCAATGTGCTTGAGATCCCACTGATTTCGCGCCGCGTCAACGACGCGCTGGCGATGGCGCACCGCGATCCCAGTCATCCCGGCCAGCTGCTGCTGGACATCATCCAAACCATCCCGCGTTCGGAGCTATTCGCGCTTTCCGCCAAGGCGCTGCTGGACATGGCGATGGCGGTGGTCGATCTCGGCTCGCGGCGCCGGACATTGCTGTTCCTGCGCGCCGATCAACTCGCTCACTTCGTATCGTGCCTGGTGTATCTCCCGCGCGACCGGTACACCACCGCGGTGCGGCTGGAGATGCAGGACATCCTGGTCCGCGAACTGGGCGGGGAGAGCATCGATTACGCCGCGCGGGTCAGCGAATCGCCATGGGCCGTAGTGCATTTCACGGTGCGACTGCCCGAGGGCCGTCGTCATCAAGACATCGACGTTTCGCTGGAGAACGAGTCCCGCATCCAGGACCTGCTCACCGAGGCCGCCAGGACCTGGCGTGACCGGCTGATCGGCGCTGTGAAGACCGGCTCGATCACCCAGACCATGGCAGAGCACTACGCGGCGGCCTTCCCCGAGGTCTACAAGCAGGCGGTCGCGCCGCTGGACGCGATCAAGGACATCGCGATCATCGAAGAGCTGCACGATAATTCGGTCAAACTCGTCCTCGGTGACCGTGGTGCGGACGGCATCGCGCAGCTCACCTGGTACCTCGGCGGGCGCTCGGCGTCACTGAGCCAGCTGCTGCCGATGCTGCAGTCCATGGGTGTGGTGGTCCTCGAGGAGCGTCCCTTCACGGTGACCCGCCCCGACGGATTACCGGTGTGGATCTACCAGTTCAAGATTTCGCAGCACCCCGACATCCCGACACCACCAGCGGGCCCGGACCGTGTGGCGATGGCCGAGCGGTTCGCCGACGCGGTGACCGCGATCTGGCATGGTCGCGCCGAGATCGACCGATTCAACGAGCTCGTGCTGCGTGCAGGCCTGACCTGGCAGCAGGTGGCCGTGCTGCGCACATACGCGAAATACCTGCGCCAGGCCGGTTTTCCGTACAGCCAGTCTCACATCGAAGGGGTGCTCAACGGCAACGCAGGCACCGCCCGATCTTTGGTCGAGTTGTTCGAGGCCTTGTTCGACCCGAAGCCGTCGGACGAGACCCGGCGCCGGGACGCGCAGGCCGCCGCCGCCGCCGTCGCAGCGGACATCGATGCGCTTGTCAGCCTCGACACCGATCGCGTACTACGAGCCTTTGCGTCGATGATCCAGGCCACTTTGCGGACCAATTACTTTGTCAGCAGGCCGGATTCGGCGCGTGCGCAGAACGTGTTGTCGATCAAGCTCAACCCACGGCTGATCGACGAACTGCCGTTGCCGCGGCCCAGGTTCGAGATCTTTGTGTACTCGCCGCGCGTCGAGGGCGTGCACCTGCGGTTCGGGTTCGTCGCCCGCGGCGGCCTGCGGTGGTCGGATCGCCGCGAGGACTTCCGCACCGAAATCCTTGGCCTCGTCAAGGCGCAGGCGGTGAAGAACGCCGTCATCGTCCCGGTCGGCGCGAAGGGTGGCTTCGTCCTCAAGACGCCGCCTGCGGCCACCGGCGATCCCGCCGCCGACCGCGACGCGCAACGCAACGAGGGTGTGGCCTGCTACAAGCTGTTCATCGCCGGGCTGCTGGACCTCACCGACAACGTCGACAAGGCAACCGGCAACGTCGTCACTCCGCGAGATGTGGTGCGCCGCGACGGCGACGACGCCTACCTCGTGGTGGCCGCCGACAAGGGCACCGCCACGTTCTCCGATATCGCCAACGAAGTCGCGGCGTCCTACGGCTTTTGGCTCGGCGACGCGTTCGCATCCGGCGGTTCGGTCGGCTACGACCACAAGGCTATGGGCATCACCGCGAAGGGTGCCTGGGAGGCGGTCAAGCGCCACTTCCGCGAGATGGCCGTCGACACCCAAACAGAGGATTTCACCGTCGTCGGCGTCGGGGACATGAGCGGCGATGTGTTCGGAAACGGCATGCTGCTGTCCAAACACATCCGCCTGTTGGCCGCCTTCGACCATCGGCACGTCTTCGTCGACCCCAATCCCGACGCCGCGACATCGTGGGATGAGCGCAAGCGACTCTTCGACCTGCCGCGGTCCAGCTGGGAGGACTACGACCGGTCGCTGATCAGCGAGGGCGGCGGCGTCTACAGCCGCGAACAGAAATCCATCCCGATCAGCCCGCAGGCCCGCGCGGCGCTGGGCATCGCCGACGGCATCGAGGAGCTGACGCCGCCGGCTCTGATCAAGACGATTCTGAAGGCACCGGCCGACCTCCTGTTCAACGGCGGCATCGGCACCTACATCAAGGCGGAGACAGAGTCGGACGCCGATGTGGGTGACCGCGCCAACGATCCCGTGCGGGTGAACGGAAACCAGCTGCGGGCCAAGGTGATTGGCGAGGGCGGAAACCTGGGTGTGACCTCGCTCGGTCGCATCGAGTTCAACCTCGCAGGCGGGCGCTGCAACACCGACGCAATGGACAACTCGGCGGGTGTCGATTGCTCCGACCACGAGGTCAACATCAAGATCCTGGTCGACTCGCTGGTCACCGCTGGCAAGGTTCGGGCAGAGGACCGGACTCAACTGCTGGTGTCGATGACCGACGAGGTTGGCCGCTTGGTGCTTGCAGACAACAAGGATCAGAACGATCTGATGGGCACCAGTCGCGCCAATGCGGCCAGCCTGCTGCCGGTGCATGCGCGGATGATCAAGGACTTCGTCGCCGACCACGGGCTCAATCGTGAACTCGAGGCGCTGCCGTCGGAGAAGGAGATCGCGCGCCGAACCGAGGCTGGGATCGGGCTGACATCACCGGAACTCGCGACGCTGATGGCGCACGTCAAGCTGGCACTGAAGGACGACGTGCTCGCCACCGAACTGCCCGACCAGGAGGTGTTCGCCTCCCGGTTGCCCCGGTACTTCCCGTCGAACCTGCGAGACCAATTCGCCAGCGACATCCGCCAGCATCAGCTGCGCCGGGAGATCGTCACCACAATGTTGATCAACGACCTGGTCGACACCAGCGGCATCACCTACGCCTATCGGGTGTCCGAGGACGTCGGTGTCGGGCCGGCCGACGCGGTGCGCAGCTACGTCGCAGCGAACGCGATTTTCCGAATCAACGAGGTGTGGCGGCAGGTTCGCGCCGCCGGCGACAACGGAATGTCGGTCGCCGTCACCGATCGAATGACGCTGGATCTACGCCGGCTTGTCGACCGTGCCGGACGTTGGCTGCTCAATTACCGTCCTCAGCCGCTGGCGGTGGGCGCCGAGATCAACCGCTTCGCCGAGAAGGTCCGCGTGCTGACACCGCGGATGTCGGAGTGGCTGCGCGGCGACGATAAAGCCATCGTCGAAAAGGAAGCCCATGAATTCAGTTCGCAGGGCGTCTCGCAAGATCTCGCCTACATGGTCGCGACCGGGCTGTACCAGTACAGCCTGCTCGACGTGATCGACATCGCCGACATCGTCGACCGCGACCCTGCCGAGGTGGCCGACACCTACTTCGCGCTGATGGACCGCCTCGGCACCGACGGCCTGCTGACCGCGGTGTCCCGACTCGTGCGCGATGATCGCTGGCATTCGTTGGCCCGCTTGGCGATTCGCGACGACATCTATGGCTCCATCAGGGCCCTGTGCTTCGACGTGCTGGCGGTGGGGGAGCCGGACGAGACCGGCGAGGAGAAGATCGCCGAGTGGGAGACGACGAACAGCTCCCGCGTGAGCCGGGCCCAGCGCACGCTGACCGAGATATACGGAAGTGGCGAACTCGACCTCGCGACGCTGTCGGTCGCGGCGCGCCAGCTGCGCAGCATGACGCGGACGAGTGGAACGGGGACTACTGGGTGACTGGCTTTGTAGCGCCGGTGCACGTGCGGTGGTCGGACATCGATATGTACCAGCACATCAACCACGCCACGATGGTCACCATCCTAGAAGAAGCCCGAATTCCTTTTCTGCGCGAGCCGTTTGGTCCCGTCATCGAGGAGATCGGCCTGCTGATCCACGAGGTCAACATCCTCTACAAGGGCCAGCTGCGCCTGATCGATTCGCCGCTACAGGTGACGATGTGGTCCAAGCGGGTGCGTGCCGTCGACTTCACGATCGGCTACGCGGTGCGCTCGGTACGAAAACCGCCGGACTCCAGGCCGTCGGTCTTCGCAGAGACGCAGCTGGCGACCGTCCACATCAAGGAGCAACGGCTGGAACGGCTTTCGCCCGAGCAGCGCGAGTATCTCCAGCGCTACCTTCGATGAGTGAACCCGATCGCGGTATCTGGCTCGACGACGCCACGCACCGTGAAGACCTGGCGACCTTCACCGAACGGGCGTTGCGGCTAGATGACACCGCCGTCATCCGGCTGCGTGAGCGCGCGGGCGGCCTTGTGGTCGCCTGGGTGGCAACCGGTTTCGACGTGCTCGCCAACCGCGTGGTCGGTGGGCGGATCAAGCCGGCCGATCTCAGCGCGGCAGCCGAAGCGCTGTCTGCCGGCCTGATGGCGATGGACCGTAGCGGTTACGTCGACCCGGGCTTCGCGATGGATTCCGCGTGGCGCGGCGCCTTGCCGCCCGAGACCGGCTTCCTGCACCTCGACGACGTCCCGGCGCGCGCGGTGCTCGACCTTGCCCAGCGCGGCGTCGCGCTGGCGAAGGAGCACTCGAGCGCGCATGGGCCGCCCGCGTCACTGCTGGATCAGGAAGTGGTTGCCGTCAGCTCGGGGGATACCAGCGTCGGCATCCCAATGCGTTGTGTATTCGCGTTGACCGCAATGGGTTTCCTGCCGCAGTCGGACGCTGCAGAGCAGTTGGACCCCGGCACTGTCGCCGCGGATGAGATCGTGCGGGTGCGCGCGCTGCCCGCCTGGCTGCGCATCGACGCGCGCTTTGGTTCGGTGTACCGCCGTCGCGGCGACCCGGCCTTGGTGCTGCGCTAGGCGTGCCGTCGCGAGCGTGCGCGTCTGCTCCTCGCCACGCCGATAAGCGCGGGCACTATGCGCACCGTCGTGTCGCTGCGAGCGTGCGGAGAATGTACGGCTCTGGCGGCGTGTCTGCGTGCAGACACGCACGCTCGCGGAAGTACTACACCAGCCAGGAGGCGGTGTTCGGCGGCAGCTTGCCGTCGACCAACTCGCCGCTGGCCAACAACACCTCACCCTCGGGCAGAACCATCGAGCGGGCGCCCGCATTCAGCGCGCACACCGCTCCGCCGCTCACCCGGAACGTCAGGCCGTCCGCCGGTGACTCCAGCCACTCGATGACAGCGCCGCTGAATTCTGGTCGGCTGTGCCGCAATTCGATCGCCCGCCGGTAGAACGCGAGCGTCGAATCGGGGTCGTCGAGCTGCTTCTCGACCGTCAGCTCCGCCCACTCCCGCGGCAGCGGCAGCCAGGTGTCGGTATTGTCCGAGAACCCGAACGGGGGAGTGTCGCCCTCCCACGGCACCGGCACCCGGCAGGCGTCGCGGCCGCGTCGGGTGTGACCGGACCGTTCCCACACGGGGTCGCGCAGCGCCTCGTCGGGCAGCTCGACGTTCGGGAGTCCGAGTTCCTCGCCGTTGTAGATGAACACCGCGCCGGGCAGGGCGAGCATCACCAGCGCCATCGCCCGCGCGCGGGCCTGGCCGACCGGCCCGCCGCCGTAACGGGTCGGTTCGCGATCGACGTCGTGATTGGCCAGCGTCCACGTGGGCACGGCGTCCGCCATCGCCGCGGCGGTCATCGAATTCTCGATGGCACCGCGGATGTCGACTGCGTCGAACTTCGCCCGTAGCAGCCGGAAGTTGAAACCGAGGTGCAGCTCGTCGTCGCGAACATAACGGGAGAACTGTTCGTTGTCGTACACCCACACCTCGCCAATGGCGACAGCGTCGGGATAGTCGTTGAACACCGAGCGGATCCGGCGGTGGATCTCGTGCACGCCTTCGTTGTTGAACCGCGGGTCGTCGTCCATGTCGGCCAGCAGCACCTCAGCTCTGATGACCTCCATGTCCGGCAATCCTGGCGGCTTGGCCATGCCGTGCGCGACGTCGATGCGGAACCCGTCGATACCGCGCTCCAACCAGAACCGCAGCGTCTTCTCCAGGTCGTCGAAGACCTCGGGGTTCTCCCAGTTGAGATCGGGTTGTTCAGCGTCGAACAGGTGCAGATACCACTGGCCGGGATTGCCGTCGGCCTCGACAACACGGGTCCACGCGGGGCCGCCGAAGATCGACACCCAGTTGTTCGGTGGGTGGATGCCGCCCGGCCCGCTGCCGTCGCGGAAGATGTAGCGCTCGCGTTGGTCGCTGCCGGGGCTCGCGGCCAATGCGGCCTGAAACCACGGATGTTGTGAGCTGGTGTGGTTGGGCACCAGGTCCATCGTCACCTTCATGCCCAACCGGTGAGCGGCGTCCGTCAACCGGTCCAGTGCCTCGATCCCGCCGAAGAGCGGGTCGACATCGCGGGGATCCGCAACGTCATATCCGTTGTCGGCCATGGGCGAGACCATCACCGGGTTCAGCCAGATCGCATCGACGCCCAGCGCCTTGAGGTAATCGAGCTTGGTGGTGACGCCGTCGAGGTCACCGACGCCGTCACCATCGCTGTCCCGGAAGGAACGTGGATACACCTGATAGAAAAGCGCGTGCGACCACCAGGTTGTTGTCATCAGAACGGCGAGTTCACCATCGAATGCGCGGCCATTTCCAAGTAGCTGAGCAGTTCCTTGCGATGCTCGTCGTCGAGCGTCTGCGAGTCGATCTCCGCGACCGCCGTGTGCATGCACCGCAGCCACGCGTCGCGCTCAATGTAGCCGATCCGGAACGGCGCGTGCCGCATGCGTAGCCGCGGATGGCCACGCCGGTCCGAGTAGGTCCGCGGGCCGCCCCAATACTGTTCGAGGAACATCCGCAGCCGCTCTTCGGCACCGTCGAGGTCGTCCTCGGGGTAGATCGGACGCAGAATCTCGTCCTCGCGGACCAGCTGGTAGAACCGCGACACAATGGCGTGGAACGTGTCGTGGCCGCCGACTTCGTCGTAAAACGAGCGCTGCGCCTGTGTCACGCGCTCCATTGTCCCCATGCCGGCGTCGGGCTACTTCAGCGGCTCCTCGCGCATGAGCTCCGCGAGCTCGTCGCGATCGGCCACGCCCAGCTTGTAGCACGCGCGGTAGACGTGCCCTTCGACCGTGCGGATCGACAGTGTCAGCTGCTCGGCGATCTCCTTGTTGGTCAGTCCGGCGGCGATCAGTTCGGCGATCTCCCGTTCGCGGTCGGTCACGGGTAACGGCCGCGCCGCGATCTTCACGGCGGGCGTTGCCGCGCCTCCGCAGCGATTGGCAAGACGCTGGGCACGCGCCGCCGCCTCGACGGCGTTGCGATGGTCGCCCGCACTGTCGTATACCTGCGCGGCCTGCGCGGCGGAATCGGCGGCGGACAGCAGCAGGCCGGCCTGCTCCAGGTCGATGCTCGCAGCGACGAGCGCCTCGGGATCCGCCGCCGCCACCGCCGCCGCGTGCCGGGCCTGCAGCGCGACCACCGGGCCGTGGACCTTGTCGGTAAGTGCCGCAAGCCGATCCGCGACGGTGCGGGCACCGAATCTCGCGGCGTGGTGCAGCGCTTCGGCCTCGACGGCGAATTGGCCGAAGTCCTGTGCCTGGTCGGCTGCGGAGAGTGCAGATTCGACCGCGCCCCGTTCCAGCCCCTTCGCGGCGAGTAGGCAGGCATTGGCGAGCGTCCGCTGTGGCTCGTGCAGGGCCACGTATTGGCCTGTGTGCTCCGTCGCGTCGACCAGCACCCGTTCGGCGTCTCGCGTGCGGCCCAGCGCCGCGTAGGCCCGTGCCAGCAGCAGCCGTGCGGGTAGCCGCCATGGCAGCGGTGCCTCCGCGGCGAGTGCCGCCAGCGCCTGCTCGAGTGAGGAGATCGCGGCCGGGAAGTCGCCGCGGTGCGTCGCGACGAGACCGACTGTGATCTTGGCGATGGCCCAGGCGAGGAACTGGCCGGCCGACGAGAAATTGGCGTAGTCGGCAGCCCGCTCGTCCGCCAGGTCCAGCTCGCCGGTATACGTCAGCGCGAGCACGTCGCCGTACCGCACCATCACCCGGATCATGCCGTCGGTGGACCTCTGCTCGGCACGGCACCGGGCGGCGTACGGTTCGAACTCGTCGCCGCGCCCGGCCACCGGCATCGCCAGTCCCGCGGCGAACGCCGCGAACTCGACTGCTTGCTTGGGCGCCTGCGGGTCGGCCAGCACCGCCTCTGCCGCGGTGATCCCTTCCTCAATCCTGCTCTCGTGCACCGCTATTGCCCCGGCCACCGCGTCCACGACGAGCTTCAGGGGCGGCGTGTGCACACGCTCGGCCAACAAGTCGAGAATCTCGTGGGCTCGCCGCACTTCGCCCATCGACCAGAACAGAATCGACAGCCGGGGAATGCTCCACAACACGAGCGAAAGCTCGTCGAGACCGTCCGGATCGAACCCCGCCAGAATCTGTTCGGCCTGTGCGGGACGCCCTTGCCACAGCAATGCGCGGGAGAGCAACTCGCCGGCTTGCAGACCGCCGCCACGCTGGAACGCGGCGCGTGCGATGCGTTCGCCCAGCGGCAGGTTGGACAGGAAGATGGCGTCCTTGGCCGCGGTGACCAGCAGCGCGGTGTCGACGGTCTGATCGCTGTCGATGGACAGCTGCGCCATCCGGATCCGGGCTGCGGGGGAGTCGAGTTCGCGGTTGCGGAGAATCTTGACCACCCGGCCCCGCAGCCTTCGCCCAGCGGCTTTTCCGACTCGGCCGCGCACGACGTCGCCGACGAGCGGGTGGCTGAACCGCGTATTGAGCACAGGGCCGTCGTGCACAAGGCGAATCAAGCCGCGGGTTTCGGCCGCATCGACGGCGTCCTCACCGGCCAGTTCGGTGAGCGCATCGACGTCCAGTGGTTCGCAGAGCGCCAACAGCTTCAACGCGTTGTTGACGTCCTCTCCGGCTTGATCCAGCCGGCTCTCCATCAGCGCGGCAAGGCCCGACGGCACGGCGGTCGGCCCCCGCAGCTGCCAGACGTCATCGACTCTGGTCAGGGTTCCGGCGTCGATCGATCCCTCCACCAGATGCCGCAAGAACAATGGGTTGCCGCCGGACGACTCCCACATCAGATCGGCGGACAGGCCCTCGAGCGTGCCGCCGATGACCGACTCCACGAGGGCGATGCTCTGCTGCTTGGTGAACGGCTGCAGCTCAATCCTGCGTAGGTAGCCGTCCTTCCACAGCGAAGTGACAGCATCGGGGACCGGTTCGCCGGTGCGGACAGTCGCGAGGATGCGGCCGGCGTGGTCGACGGCGATCTGATGCAGCAATGTCGCAGACAGTTGATCGAGCAGGTGCGCGTCGTCGACGCCAACGATGGTGTTCTCTTGTGTGACAAGGGATTCGCGAGCAGTGGCCAGCAGCGCCGTTGGGTCGCGCGACGTCGACGGTCCGACCAGATGCGCGAAGACGCCAAGCGGGATGCTCTTCGAGGATTCTGTTGACGCCACCCAGCGGACCTCGGAACGCAGCGAATTCGTGACGGCGCGGGCGAGCGTCGTCTTGCCGACACCGGCCGCCCCCACGAGAACCACACCGGAACTTTCGGATCCCGTCAGCGCCGATCGGACCGCACCGAATTCCGATGGGCGATCGACAATTTGCCAACCGGGAGCCATGGCTCGAAAGTCTAATTCGACACATGCGTCATCACCTGTCAACCCCGTCGCCTTAGCGGGGCGTTGACGGAACCCTTGTCGCTTCGCCTGCGGGGCGCATGTGCGGCTCTATCGACCGTCCGGTGTGACGATGGATTGCTGATCTGGGCGTCCCTCGGACCGCGAACGCCCGGGTCAGCCGGACGCGTCACCCGATGTTCACTGGACTGACCAGCGAACACGGCCAGAATTGTCGTGCGCTTGTCCCCAATCCGTGGTGGACTGTCGATCGGAGGACGTATGGCGCAACGCAAGAAGAGCCGCGGCCACCGGCACCACGGGGCCGCGGCGGGCTTATCTGGGCCCGCGGTAATGCATGCGCAGTCGCGCGTCTTGCACAGCGTCGACACCCATCCGCCCAGTACCAGCGAAGGCTCCATCTGGGGCCGCCGGCGCGTACTGCTGCTGAACTCCACATACGAACCGTTGACCGCTCTGCCCATGCGGCGGGCGGTCATCATGCTGATGTGCGGCAAAGCCACGGTGGTGCACGACGACCCGAACGGCCCGGTGATTCACTCCGCGACCCGGTCCATCGTGGTGCCGTCGGTGATCAGGCTGCACTCCTACGTCCGGGTGCCGTACCGGGCCCGTGTCCCGATGACGCGCGCGGCGCTGATGCACCGCGACCGGTTTCGCTGCGCCTACTGCGGCGCCAAGGCCGACACCGTCGATCACGTGGTGCCGCGCAGCCGCGGTGGCGACCACTCCTGGGAGAACTGCGTGGCGGCATGCTCGACCTGCAATCATCGCAAGGCCGACCGCTTGCTCGCCGAACTGGGCTGGACGCTGCGTGCGGTGCCCGTGCCGCCGAAGGGACAGCATTGGCGGTTGCTGTCGTCGGTCAAGGAACTCGACCCGGCATGGGTGCGATATCTGGGTGAGGGCGCGGCCTAAGTGCCTTGTGGGATACGGTTTGCGTCGTGAGCACAGCACTTACCCATTCCCTCCTCGGAGGGGTTCCGCTGGTCGTCACGCTGGTGTTGATCGCGCTGATCTGGGGCGTCAGCAAGAACCGCAAGGGCCCGCACCCGGCGACCTACCAGATGTCAGACAAGTGGACGCACGCACCGATCCTGTGGGCGTCCGAGGAGCCCGCTGACCACGGCCACGGTGGCCATGGGTCGCACGTGACAGTAGGAGGCGGCGCCAGTGGCAAGTGGTGAAGTCGCGACCGTCGGCTCGACACTTCCGGCAGAACTGCCGCGGGGCTTCGTCGTAACGAGCAGCGGCCGGATCTCCGGTGTCACCGAGCCCGGCGCACTGTCAGTGACCTACCCGTTCCCTGTCAAGGACCTGGTCATCCTTGACGACGCACTGAAGTACGGCTCACGCGCTGCGAAGGCCCGCTTCGCGGTGTACCTCGGCGACCTCGGTGCCGACACCGCGGCCACCGCGCGCGACGTCTTGGCGGAGATACCGACGCCCAACAACGCTGTGCTGCTAGCGGTTTCGCCGAACCAGCGCGCGATCGAGGTAGTCTACGGCGCCGACGTCCAGGGCCGCGGGATCGAGGAGTCCGCGCCGCTCGGTGTCTCGGCGGCCGCCGCGTCGTTCAAAGAGGGCAACCTGATGGACGGCCTGATCAGCGCCGTCCGGGTACTCAGCGCCGGCGTTTCCCCGGCCTGAGGTTCTGCAAGTAGCGTCGCACGGATCTCGACATAGCGCTTCAGGAAGCGGCGCTCGTCGAGCCGTTTCCGGCGCAGCCACGTGGTGACCTCCTCATTGCACTTGCTGGTATTGCAGGAGGCGCAGGCGGGCACAACATTGTCCACCGTGTATCGCCCGCCTCGGGAGATCGCCAGGACGCAGTCGCGCTGCAGCGGCCCTTCGGTCGCGCCGCAGTAGGCGCACCCGTTCCACGCGGCCTTCAGTGCCGCCCATTCGTCTGCCGTGAGGTCGTTGACGACGAGATTCAGGCGGCGCCTCCGCTTGCGCGCAGCACGCACCCTGCGACTCCGATTGACCGCCACCCCACGAGCATGCAGTGCGAGCGTGCGCGAAATGTACGTCCGACACGGCGTGTCGGCGTACAGACGCGCACGTCCCCTACTCACGGGTGGGCCCACGTGGCAGTTAGGTGACGTCGAAGGCGCGGGCCCGCAGTGCGCGCTCGACGCCGGCACGACCCTCGATGACCAGCCTCTGCAGCGCCGGCGGCACCTCCGAGTCGGCCAAGAACCGATCCGCGGCGTTCAGGCCGGCCTTGCTGATGTCCCACGCCGGATACAGCCCGATCACCACCGTCTGCGCGACCTCGCTCGACCGCCTCTCCCACACGCCCGAAATCACGCCGAAGTACTTGGCGCTGAACGGCTTCAGCAGCTCGTGCTGACCGGGCTGAATGAAGCCGCCGATGATCGCCCGTCCGGTGATGTTGGCCAACGTGTCGTCCTCGATCACCTGCTGCCACGATGCGTCCTTGACCGCGGGCTGTGGCCGCGCGGCCGATGCGGCGGCGGCATGCCGCTTACCCGCCGCTGTCGGGTCGCGCTGCGCCTCGGCGTCGATGAAGGGCGTCTGCGGCCCGTCGGAGTCGACGACGCCTGCAGCGGCCAACGCGGTGACGATCCGCCAGCGCAGATCGGTGTCCACGTCGAGGCCGGCAAGGTCCTGTGCGGCCGGATCGGCGTCGAGCAGCGCCCTCAAAACATCGGTGTGCCTGTCCGCCAGCACCGAATTGCACAGCGCGTTGACGTACGCCAGCTGGTGATCCGACCCCGCCTCGGCGCCGCGGGCCAGCTCCAGCAGCCGGTCGGCGAAGGCAGGCCAACCCTCCGTAACGGCCCACTGCGGGTCGGCATAGGCGCTCAGCGCCGTCTGCGCTTGCAGGAGCAGCCGCTGCGCGACCCCGACCTCGGTTTCGGCCTGCACCCCGCCGGCGACCAGCGACACGAAGTCGCGGGCCTTCAGTTCGGCTTCGCGGGTCATCTCCCAGGCTGCCGACCACGCGAGCGTGCGGGGCAACGGGTCGGCGATGTCGGCGATGCGGGTGAGTGCCGTCTGCAATGACTCGGGATCAAGCCGCAGCGAGCAGTAGGTCAGGTCGTCGTCGTTGACCAGGATCAGCTTGCCGCGCGAAACCCCCTGCAGCGCAGGCACATCCGTGGTCTCGCCGTCGACGTCGAGCTCTTCGCGGTGGATGCGCACCAGTTTGCCGCTGCCGTCGTCGTCGTAGATGCCGACCGCCAGGCGGTGCACCCTGGTTTCACCGCCGCCCGGCTGCGCCCCGCTCTGGGTGATCGCGAAGCGGGTGAACCGCCCGTCGGCATCGAGGTCGAAGTCGGGGCGCAGCGTGTTGAGCCCGGTGGTCTTGAGCCACTGCTGTCCCCACCCGGACAGGTCGCGGCCGGAGGCCTTCTCCAGCGCGCCGAGCAGGTCGCCGAAGGTGGCGTTGGCGAAGGCGTGGTCGCGGAAGTAATCCCGCAGGCCCGACAGGAACTCCTCCAGCCCGACGTAGGCGACGAGCTGCTTGAGCACGCTGGCGCCCTTGGCGTAGGTGATGCCGTCGAAGTTCACTTCGACGGCGGCCAGGTCGGGGATGTCGGCGGCCACCGGATGCGTCGACGGCAGCTGGTCCTGCCGGTACGCCCACGACTTCTCCACGTTCGCGAATGTCGTCCACGCCTCGGCGAACTCGGTCGCCTCGGCCTGGCACAGCACCGATGCGAACGTCGCGAACGACTCGTTGAGCCACAGATCGTCCCACCATTGCATGGTGACCAGATCGCCGAACCACATGTGTGCCATCTCGTGCAGCACGGTTTCCGCGCGCCGCTCGTAGGACGCGCGGGTGACCTTGCTGCGGAAGACGTAGTCCTCAAGGAACGTCACCGCGCCCGCGTTCTCCATCGCACCGGCGTTGAATTCGGGAACGAACAGCTGGTCGTACTTGCCGAACGCGTAGGGCGCGCCAAAGTTGTTGTGGTAGAACCCGAATCCCTGCTTGGTCTGGGTGAAGAGCCGTTCGTGGTCCATGAATTCGGCGAGCGACTTGCGGCAGAACAGCCCGAGCGGAATGTCGCCGTGGTCATCGCTGTAGGTATCGTCCCAGCGGGCGTAGGGGCCCGCGATCAGCGCCACCAGATAGGTACTCATCCGTGGGGTCGCGGTGAACGTGTGTCGCTTGGCGGCCCCGTCGTCCTCGACGCTGAAGGTCGCGCCGTTGGAGATCACCTCCCAGTGCGACGGCGCGGTGACGGTGACGTCGAACGCGGCCTTGAGGTCGGGCTGGTCGAAACACGCGAACATCCGCTTGGCGTCGGCGGTTTCGAACTGTGAGTACAGGTAGACCTCGTCGTCGACCGGGTCGACGAACCGGTGCAGGCCCTCTCCGGTGTTCGAGTACCGGCAGTCGGCATCGACGACGACGATGTTGTGACCCTCGAGTCCCTCCAGCGGGATGCCGGTGGACTCGTCGTAACCCGACACGTCGATGTCGTGGCCGTTGAGGGTAGCGCTGCGAATCGAGTCGGCGGCGATGTCGATGTACGTGTCGGCGCCGGCCAGCGCGTCGAACTCGACCGTCGTGGTCGAGCGGAAGGTGCCCTCGCCTGGTTTTCCCTCACCGTCGGTGAGGTCGATGACGATGCGGTAGCTGTCGACGGTGACGAGCGCGGCGCGTTCGACGGCCTGCTCGCGGGTCAGATTGGGAAGTGCCACGCGTCCAACTTAGTTGCCGCCCTCGCTGCGCGGCGGCCGAGCCGGCGTGTGACTAGATTCCCGGCATCCCGGAAATGCCGGGAATTCCCTTCAGCCCGCTCAGCTGCTTGAGGAACGTCCCGTTGCCAATCGAGGACATCATCGACGGGCAGTACATCTGTATCGCGATGCCGGTGAAGAACGCCGCCATGTCGGGGTTGACGCCGTTGTGGGAGACGGTGGAGTAGACAGACGCCAGGTTTTTACCTGGTTCGACCAGCATCGGGCAGATCGACTGGCCGAGTTGCTCGGCGCTCGCCGGGTCGTTGAAGCCGATGCCTGCATTGGTCAGCGCATCGAGGAACGACGTGTCGGTGGTTGGGTCGGCGTGTGCCGGCGCCGCGACTGTTACCGCCGTCGCTACCCCGACCAAAGTCACGGTCAGATTGCGTTTTGCTTTATTCACGGGAGCAACACTGGTTCACAGCAGTCACATCGACAACACAGTTGTATAACCATTTGCACACTATGCGTGTCCTTTACTCCAGCTGTTCGAACTCCGTGGCAGCGGGGAACACAGCCTGCGGTGGCACTGTTGTGCTGAACGGATTTGTGACCTTCGATCGAGAGGACCAAGCGGCAATGCCCGAAAAGTCTGTTGCGGATTTCTGGTTCGACCCGTTGTGCCCGTGGTGCTGGATCACCTCGCGGTGGATCCTCGAGGTCGAGAAGGTGCGCGATATCGAGGTCAACTTCCACGTGATGAGCCTGGCGGTGCTCAACGAGAACAGGGAGGACCTGCCCGAGCAGTACCGCGAAGGTCTCAAGCCGGCATGGAAGCCGGTGCGTGTTGCGATCGCCGCCGAGCAGGCCAAGGGCTCGGAGATTCTGGCGCCGCTGTACACCGCGATGGGCACCCGAATCCACAACCGGGGCTATCGAGAATTTGACCCTGATTTCACAACCGTCATCAAGGAATCGCTCGAGGAGGTCGGCCTGCCTGCCGAGCTGGCCGAGGCGGCTGACACCGACAAGTACGACGAGGCGTTGCGCAAGAGCCACCACGAGGGCATGGATGCGGTCGGCGATGACGTCGGCACCCCCACCATCCACGTCAACGGCGTCGCTTTCTTCGGCCCGGTGCTTTCCAAGATCCCGCGCGGCGAGGAAGCCGGAAAGCTGTGGGACGCCTCGGTGACGTTCGCGTCCTATCCCCACTTCTGGGAGCTCAAGCGCACCCGCACCGAGCCGCCCCAGTTCGACTGACGGCATCGGCGAGACTCAGGGCATCGCGCCGTCCCACACCCGGTTGGACCGTACGGTAGAAGAGGCGCGCGCCGCGATCGCGGGCGCACCACAGCGGGTCGCTGGGATCGCGGACGATCTCGCCGTGACGCCGACGAGGTCCAGCCGGAGATAACGGGTGATCTCGTGAAACTGTGCGATCACTCCGTGCGTCGGACCGAGGTGGCTCTCCTCGCATCAGATGAGCAAGCCGACCTTCTTGTCCACGGTCTCGCTGACGACTTGGTGCAGGTCTTCAGACCTGCACTTAGCTCACTTGGCGGCATTGTCATCGAAATTGCGGAAGCGCTGTGCCAAGTTCGCGGCGGATCCGAGAACCACCCACTGGTACGTTGTCAGGCTGCGGCACCGTCCGGCTCGTAACCCACCGGCGCAGGGCGCGGCAGCTTTCCGAGACGACGCTTGAGACACGATTACCTGACGAAACCTCTGATGAGCGAGCTATGAGCGCGGTGTCTCGAATGCCTATTTCGAGACAAAGTGGGCGGCTACCCCGTGAGGATCAAAATCACCAACCCCGACCACAGTGCCCTTGTTGGGATCGGTAGCAACACAGGCGGTCTGGAATCTGCATGTGTCTCGACGTCGAGCATCGCCGCGGGGCAGGGTCACCGACTCGCCCCACCGGCACACCCATAGGGAAAGGAAAACGCAAATGTTCTCTCATTTTCGAATCGGCACGCTGGCCGCGCCCGTAATGGCCAGGTGCCAGTGCGGTAAGTACTACCTGCCATCGCAGAGGAAGAAGTAATGGACACGTGGGAGGCCAGCCTGGAGAGCTACTTCACCGGCTGGCGTGACGGGTACGCCCAGGCGCTCGACGATGTCGACAGCGTGATTGACGAGCAGCGCGACGGCGGGTGAGAGACTGGAGACGAGGTCAGCGGCGAGGGGGCTTTGCTCTCGTTTTCGCCACGACTTCGT
>Ga0070704_100000050_pt1 | contig 38334 bp, 36 predicted proteins | sample KBSK5252metaG_FD_65467 | JGI IMG/M metagenome (GOLD analysis project Ga0070704, IMG submission 65467) | Corn, switchgrass and miscanthus rhizosphere microbial communities from Kellogg Biological Station, Michigan, USA - KBS K5-25-2 metaG | ecosystem: Host-associated > Plants > Roots >...
GCCACCGAGCCGATCGTGGCAAAGCGGGGCCAGACGATCCGCATCCGGTTCATGAACGAGGGGATGCAGATCCACCCCATGCACTTGCATGGGATTCACATGACTGTGATTGCCAAGGACGGTTGGGATCAGCCGGCGCCTTGGAAGTGCGATACGCTGAATATCGCCCCGGGAGAGCGCTGGGACGTGCTGGTGAAGGCCACCAACCCGGGTACGTGGGCGTTTCACTGCCACATTCTGCCCCATGCCGAGTCAGAGCACGGGATGTTCGGGATGGTGACGGCGTTGATAGTGCAGTAGGACAAATGAGAGGAGTGTGGCGTATGCGTCTCGGAATGGTGTCGGCGATGGCCGTGCTGGCGTTCGGATGCAGATACCGCCCTGAACCGGTCCCGGTGCTGGGAGTGCACCTCGACATCGAGCTGCTCTCCGGGGACTGGGAAGGCGAGTACTCGAACCCCGACTCTCACCGGGGCGGCAGCATTTTCTTCAGGATCGCCTCGCACGGCGACTCGGCCTTCGGCGACGTGTTGATGCGCGTGCCGGCCAACGAGGTCGCCCCGCGCCCGGTGGATCTTCTGACCGGCCATGAGCAGCATGCCCAATCGGCCGAGCTGCTCAACATCAGCTTCGTGCGCGTAGCGGGAGGAAATGTGCAGGGAGAGCTCGAACCCTACATCGCACCGGATTGCGGCTGCGTGGCTCGGACGACGTTTTACGGGAGGGTGGCGGGTGATGTCATTCAGGGAACATTCGTCACGATGACGGATCGCGGGCCGCAGCACGGGGAGTGGTGGGTGCGGCGGGCGCTGCCCATGATGTCACCCTGAGGGAAGCGAAGGGCCGCCGCGCTCCATCAGGGCGACGCATCGCGCGCCCAGTGGAGCGCGGTGCCGACCGCACGTTTCCATCCAGTCAGCAGTCTCTCCCGGCTCTCGACTGAAGACCCGGGACTGAAGACCGTCCTCTGCCTCGTCGCGGTGAACGCCTCCAGCGACGGCCAGACTCCGAGCGCCAGGCCCGCGAGCGCCGCTGCTCCGAGCGCCGTGGTCTCCACCACATCGGGCCGCTCGACCGGCACTCCCAGCACATCAGCCTGAAACTGCATCAGCCACTCGTTGGCGCTGGCGCCGCCATCCACCCGAAGCCTCGGCAGCGCGAGTCCCGTCGCGTCGAGCATCGCGCGGAGGAGCTCGGCCGATCCGTAGGCCATCGATTCGAGCGCGGCACGTACCAGGTGGGCTTTGGTCGTGCCGCGAGTGAGTCCCGTGATGGTACCACGCGCGTCGGGTTCCCAGTGCGGACTGCCGAGTCCTACGAAGGCGGGAACGAAATGCACGCCGCCGGTGTCGGGTACCGAGGCCGCCAGCGCCGCCGACTCGGCGGCGGTCCCCAGGAGCTGCAGCTCGTCACGCAGCCACTGAATCACCGCGCCGGCAATGAAGACCGACCCTTCGAGGGCAAATCCGCGACCCCCCTTCGCGTCACATGCCGCGGTCGCGAGCAGTCCCTCGGCCGGCTCGGGAGGACGCTCCCCGGCGTAGAGCAGCAAGAAAGCGCCGGTGCCATACGTGTTCTTCGCCATGCCCGGCGTCACGCATCCCTGCCCGAAGAGCGCCGCCTGCTGATCGCCTGCAATGCCGGCGATCGGGAGAGCGGCCCCGAAATGGCTCGCATCGGATTCGGCGCACACCCCGCTCGACGGCACGATGGTCGGAAGCAGCGAAGCGGGAGTAGCGAACAGCGACGCCAGCGATGGGTCCCAGGCCCCGCTCGCCAGCGAATAGAGCATGGTGCGGGACGCGTTGGTCGGATCGGTGACGTGTGCCCGGCCGCCGGTAAGCCGCGCGATGAGCCAGCTGTCCACCGTACCAGCAGCCAGCTCGCCCCGCTCGGCACGGCGACCATGCTCCGGATTCCGGAGCAACCATTCCAGCTTGGTTGCGGAGAAGTAGGGATCGAGCAGCAGTCCGGTTCGCGCCCGTACGTCCGCTTCGACCCCCGAGGCGCGAAGCTCCCGGCAACGGTCCGCGGTGCGCCGGTCCTGCCAGACGATTGCGGGCGCCACCGCTCGGAGCGTCCGGCGGTCCCAGAGCACCAGCGTCTCCCGCTGATTGGTGATGCCGATGCCGACCGGCCGCTCCCCTGCGGACGCAATCGCCTCGCGTGCCGCGGCGAGAGTGGTCTCGACAAGGTCCTCGGGATCGTGCTCGACCCAGCCCGGCTCGGGGTAGTGCTGCCGGAACTCCTTTCGGCCCTGCCCCAGGACGCGCCCGTCCTGGTGGATGACGAGGGCGCGGGAGGAAGTCGTGCCCTGGTCGAGGGCGAGGATGGAGGGCAAGGGGTCAGGGGTCAGGGGTCAGTGGTCAGGGAATCTACCGCGGCCATCCCGGTGCGGGCGGACTTATCTTGACGAGTGGTTCGCTGACCCCTGACCCCTGACCACTGATCCCTATGACCTACTCCACCCTCCTCTTCGAAATCCGCGACTCCATCGCCCTCGTCACCATCAACCGCCCCGACAAGCTGAACGCGCTCAACGACACCGTCATCAATGAGCTTGGCGAGGTGGCAGTGCGCATCGCGCAGGACAACGCGATCCGGGCAGCGATCCTCACCGGTGCAGGGCCCAAGGCGTTCGTGGCGGGGGCCGACATTTCCGAGCTGGCCGACTGCGACCCCGCGCGGGCGCACGTGCTCTCGGAAAAAGGCTCACACACCTTCCGCCGCTTCGAGTTGTCGAACAAGCCGGTTGTCGCAGCGGTGAACGGCTTTGCCCTGGGCGGTGGATGCGAGCTCGCAATGGCCTGCCACTTCCGTATCGCCTCGGACAATGCCCGCTTCGGACAGCCCGAGGTGAAGCTCGGCATCACGCCGGGTTATGGAGGCACCGTCCGTCTCCCGCGGCTGGTCGGGCGGGGCCGGGCGCTCGAGCTCCTCATCTCGGCGGCGATGATCGATGCCCAGGAGGCGCTGCGCATCGGGCTGGTGAACCGCGTGGTTCCTTTCGACCAGCTCGTTCCGGAGTGTGAAAAGCTGCTGCGCGCCATTCTCGAGAATGCCCCGCTCGCGGTGGCGGCCTGCCTCCAGATGGTGGACCAGCAGGAGTCGCTCACTCAGGACGAAGCCCTTGCGCTCGAGAGCCGCCGCTTCGGCGAGCTTGCCGGAACCGCGGACTTCAAGGAGGGGACGGCGGCGTTCGTGGCGAAGCGGAAAGCGGGATTTATCGGGAGCTAGGTACTGGGTGCTGGGTGCTGGGAAGGCGTTGTCGGGAGGCGGTTTCCAGCACCCAGAACCCAGTACCCAGCACCTGTGAAACAGCACTCCACCCACCTAAATTTCATGCATGCGGGCGGAACGGATCGTGGCGCGGGGATTCCGGAATCTCGCGGACCTGGACCTCTCACTTCCGCCTGACGGCGCGGTCTTTCTCGGCCCCAATGGCCAGGGCAAGACCAATCTGCTCGAGCTGCTCTATTACCCGGTTCTTTTTCGTTCGCTCCGCGGCGCCCGTGACATCGATGTCACCCGCCACGGAGAAGCCGGGTTCCAGCTGGCGCTCTTCCTGGAAGAGGGTCGACGCCCGCGGGAGCTCACCGCCGGATTCCGGGTGCTCGGAAAGCAGAAGCGCCTGACCCAGGACGGTGCCGAGCCGGAGCGGCTCGGCGACGCGATCGGCCACTGGCTGGCAGTCGCGTTTCTGCCCTCCGATCTGCGCCTGGTGCAAGGCGCGGCAGCCGAGCGGCGGCAGTATCTGGACCGGGTGCTTTCACTCGCCGATCGCGACTATCTGCGAGCCCTCTCCAGGTATCGGGCCGCACTGGCGCAGCGGAACATGGCTCTGCGCCAGCATCGCCACGAGCTCGCGCGGGCCTTCGACCCCGCCCTGTCGGCCGCGGGAGCCACGCTCGTGCGGCACCGGCTGGCATGGGCCGCAGCGCACGGTGAGGCCTTCACCGCGACCTGCGTGGCCCTGGGAGAGGTCGTGGAAGTGACGATGCGCTACCGGGGAGATGACTCGCTCTCCGAGCCGGCGGGATGGACCGAGGCGCTCGCCCGATGCGCGAGTCGCGACGCGGGGCTCGCCGCAACCACGATCGGCCCGCATCGCCACGATCTCGAGCTCCGGATCGATGGACGGCTGCTCCGGGAGGTCGGCTCGACCGGCCAGCAGCGCACCGCGGCGATCGCGCTCAAGCTCTGCGAACGGGAAACCCTCGCCGCGTCCTCCGGAGCGGAGCCGGCGCTCCTCCTCGACGACGTCTTCGCCGAGCTGGACGAGCAGCGCCAGTCCCGGCTCGCGGCACGGCTCCTGGCGGGCGGCGCGCGGCAGACCTTCATCACCTCTCCGCGGGAGGACGAGCTCCCCGAGGCATTCCACCTGGAAACGCTTTGGGTGGACGAGGGCCGGGTGACCGGTGCGTCCCGCGCGGTGGGAGCATGAAGCCCCGCCCCCGCTCCAAGCCGTACGCGATTCGCCAGGTGCTGGACGACTGGCTCGCCAAGTCGGGGCTCGCGAAGCGGCTCGATGTCTCGCAGGTGGTGGACCGGTGGGCCGAGGTGGTGGGGCCGCAGATCGCCGCTGTTACCCGGGCCGAAGCCGTCAATGCCGAAGGCACGCTCTGGGTCCGGGTGGCATCGAGCGCCTGGGCCAACGAGTTGAGTCTCATGGCCCCGAGGATCCTGGGGAAGCTCAACCAGGATCGTCGCGGGCAGATCAAGGAAATTCGCTGGATGACGGGGCTTCCCGCCCCGGACCGGCGCCAGGAGGGGTCATAGCGGATGGCTAACGCGACAGGTCTCATCGACAAAGAAGGCAGCGACTACGGCGCCGACTCGATCCAGGTCCTCAAGGGCCTCGAGGCGGTACGCAAGCGCCCCGGGATGTATATCGGGTCGACCTCGGAAACCGGGTTGCATCACCTGGTGTACGAGGTGGTCGACAATTCGATCGATGAGGCCCTGGCGGGGTTCTGCGACAACATCGGGGTCACGATCCACGCCAACAACAGCATCACCGTCGTGGACAACGGCCGCGGCATCCCGGTCGGCATGCACAAGACCGAGAAGATACCGGCGGTCGAGGTCGCGCTGACGATGCTGCACGCCGGCGGCAAATTCGACAAGCGAACCTACAAGGTGTCGGGCGGCCTGCACGGCGTGGGCGTCTCGGTGGTGAACGCCCTCTCGGAAAAACTCGACGTCTACGTCGATATCGACGGCAAACGCCACCACATGGGCTTTGTCCGCGGCCAGACGGTCAAGAAGCTCGAAGTCCTGGGGAAGGCCAAGGGGACCGGCACCACCGTCACCTTCAAGCCCGATCCCGAGATCTTCACCACGCTCGAGTACCACTATCAGACGCTGGCCGACCGCCTCCGCCAGCTCGCCTTCCTCAATCGCGGGATCACGATCACCCTCAAGGACGAGCGGAAGACCCCGCCGCAGGAAGAGAAGTTCTTCGCCAAGGGCGGACTGACCGAGTTCGTGCAGTGGCTCAACCGGAACAAGAAGGCGCTCCATCCCAAGCCGGTGGCGTTTCTGGCGACCAAGGACGAGGTCGAGGTCGATATCGCCCTGCAGTACGAGGACGGCTACAACGAGAACACCTTCACCTTCGTCAACAACATCAACACCCACGAAGGCGGCACCCACCTCACCGGGTTCAAGTCGGCGCTCACCCGGACGATCAACGAGACCGCCAAGAAGGGGAATTACCTCAAGAAGGAGGATTTCTCCCTCACCGGCGAGGACATCCGCGAAGGCCTGACCTGCGTCATGCACATCAAGGTCAAGGAGCCCCAGTTCGAGGGGCAGACCAAGACCAAGCTGGGCAATTCCGAAGTCGAGGGCATCGTCAAGACGGTGGTGAACGAGCATCTCGGCAGCTACCTGGAAGAGCATCCGGGGGTGGCGCGCGCCATCATCGAGAAGGCCGTGAGCGCGGCACGCGCCCGTGAGGCCGCCCGCAAGGCCCGCGACCTGGTGCGCAAGAAGTCGGGCCTCGAGAACGGTGTGCTCCCGGGCAAGCTGGCCGATTGTTCCCTCGACGATCCGGCGCTCTGCGAGATCTATCTCGTCGAAGGCGACTCGGCCGGCGGCAGCGCCAAGATGGGAAGGAACCGCTCCTTCCAGGCGATCCTGCCACTCCGGGGCAAGATCCTGAACGTCGAGCGGGCGCGGATCGACAAGATTCTGTCGAATGAAGAGATTCGCGCCATGGTCACCGCGATCGGCGCAGGGGTCAAGGAAGACTTCAAGCTCGAGGATTGCCGGTATCACAAGATCATCCTGATGACCGACGCCGACGTCGACGGCGCCCACATCCGGACCCTCCTGCTCACCTTCTTCTTCCGCCAGATGCCCGAGCTGATCGAGGCGGGGTACATCTTCATCGCGCAGCCGCCGCTGTATCGCGTGGCGCGGGGCAAGGAGGAATACTACGCCTATGGCGAGGTGGAACGGGACGAGTTCCAGAAGCGACTGGGCGGCGGCGAGGGCGGCAAGGCCAACGTCAACATCCAGCGCTACAAGGGCCTCGGCGAGATGAACCCGGACCAGCTCTGGAAGACGACGATGGATCCGGAAAAGCGGACCATCCTCCGGGTGACGCTCGAGGATGCCGTTGAGGCATCGAAGCTGTTCGAGGAGCTGATGGGCGACGAGGTGGAGCCGCGGCGGCTCTTCATCGAGCAAAATGCGCAGTACGTGAGCAATCTCGACGTCTAGCGGTTGTCACCCTGAGCAGGGTTGTCACCCTGAGCGAAGCGAAGGGGCCGATCTCCATGTTGAGACCGGCCCTTTTCTCTCCCCCGGGACTAGAGTGGGACTCGCCCACGGCGCCTACGGGCCAACGCTACTCCGTCCCCCCACGCGACTCCCTCGCGGCCCGACGTCGCCTACGGCGAGCCCCACTCGTCGCCCGGGTCACACACGAGGTCGTCACAATGGCTCGACCCCGTCCGCCGTCACCCGGTGCGACAGCAGCGGCAGGGGCGTGGCGCTTTTTCCAATGACGATGGCCTCGTCGAGCGCGGTTCGTGCCCGCTCCGCGTCCGCCTCGGTCCGCGCGTGAATCTCCGCGAGCACATCGCCTCGGCGCACCTTGTCACCCGGCTTCACCGGGATCATGAACCCGACCGCCGGATCGATGCTGTCCTCCGTCTTCGAGCGGCCGCCACCGAGGGCGATGATCGCGTGGCCCACCTTGCGAGGAGGCACCTCGGACACGACCCCGTCCGCGAGGGCGCGATACTCCATCGTTACCGGCGCGGCCGCCAGCAGTGAGTAGTCGGACACCACCCGTGGATCGCCTCCCTGCGCCTCGATCATCCTCGCGAATAGCTGGAGCGCTTTTCCGGAGGTAATCGTTTCCTCGAGCCGCTCGCGTGCCGCGGTAGGGTCGCTGTCGATGCCCCCCACGATCAGCATCTCGACCGCGAGAGCAAACGTCACTTCCATCAGATCGGCGGGGCCCCTGCCCTGCAGTCCTTCCAGCGATTCGATGACCTCGAGCGCGTTGCCGCAGGCGATACCGAGCGGGCGGTCCATGGCGGTGAGCAACGCCACCGTTTTGCAGCCGCTGGCTTCGCCAATCCCGATCATGGTCTTCGCGAGCACCTGCGATTGCGCCGGGTCGGTGATAAAGGCGCCGCTACCCGTCTTGATGTCCAGCACCAGGCCGGTCAGCCCTTCCGCGAGTTTCTTGGACATGATGCTGGCGGAGATCAGCGGGATCGACTCCACGGTGCCGGTGACATCCCGGAGCGAATAGAGCTTTTTGTCGGCAGGACAGATCTCCGGCGTTTGCCCCACCATCACCAGGCCGAGCTTCCGGACCTGCGCCATGGCCTCATCGAGCGAGAGCCGGGTGTTGAATCCGGGGATCGACTCCAGCTTGTCGAGGGTGCCACCGGTATGACCGAGGCCTCGCCCCGAAATCATGGGGACGGCGACCCCACAGCACGCCACCATGGGCGCGAGCAGGAGGGAGGTCTTGTCCCCGACACCTCCAATCGAATGCTTGTCCACCCTGGGCGTGGCCCAGCTGCCGAAATCCAGGGTCGACCCGGAGCGGAGCATGGAGTCGGTGAGGGCGGCGAGCTCGCCGGGCTCGAGTCCGCGCCAGACCACCGCCATCGCCAGCGCGCTCATCTGGTAATCGGGAACCTGACCCGCGACGTACGCCTTGATGAGCATCCGCCATTCGTCGCCGGTGAGCGCGAGGCCATCGCGTTTGCGTTCGATTAATCTTGGAATCAGCACGAAGCAGGGCCCAGGGAGCTAGGGAGCTAGGGAGCTAGGGATTATCTGATAACATACGTCGTTGCTGCGGTTCTCGCGGTCATTCAGACACCATCGCGGGACTCCCTCATCGCCGAGGGGGTCCGCCTGGCCGCGATGCAGCCGAGCCAGGCAGTACTGCGATTCGACCGGGTGCTCCAGCTCGACTCCCTCGACCTCGAGGCGAACTGGCGGGCAACCATCGCCCGGAACGACGCAGCGCTTCCGCTCACCCGGAAATCCGATCGGCCCACTCGTGACTCGGTGCTCGCTCTCGCCCAGTTGACGGCGCGGCGTGCGGTGAGACTCGCGCCGGCCAGTGCGCCGGCGCTCTTCTCGCTCGGCCTCGTGCTCGGCAACACGGCGCTGACGAAGGGGACACGGGACAAGGTCAGGATGGCCACCGAGATCCGCTCCCTGGCGCTCCGCGCGGTGGCCGCCGACTCGAACCACGATGGAGCCCAGCATCTGCTCGGACGATGGAACTACGAAGTGATGAAGCTCTCCGGCATCGAGCGGTTCATCGCGAAGAGCATTCTGGGCGGCGCGGTGTTCGGACAGGCGAGTTGGGAAGAGGCGCGGCGGCGGCTCGAGCGCGCCGCGGCCCTCGATCCGACCAGGATCTATCACCGGCTGGATCTGGCGCGGGTGTTGGTGGCCCGGAAGGAAAAAATCGCAGCGACCGCCGAGCTCGTACGGATTGCAGCGCTGCCCGACCGGGTGGCGGCGGACAGCACGTATCGACGCGAAGCGGGGGAGCTGCTGGCGAAACTGCGTCAACGGTGAACGGTCAACGGTGAACGGGAACTGCCCCGCGGAACCGGATAGTCACCCGGGCGACGAGTGGGGCTCGCCATAGGCGACGTCGGGCCGCGAGGGGATCACGCGAAGAGCGGAGTTCCGTTGGCCCGTAGGCGCCGTGGGCGAGTCCCACTCTAGTCCCGGGGGAGAGACTATCCGATCCGACGCCGCAGTTCCTTCCGCGCCTTCTTGCGCAGATCGTCGAACTCGTCCTCCGCGTATTCGCGCACGTCATCCAGCCGGCGGCGCAGCTTTTCCCGCGTCACCCGTCCTTGCGCGGGGGCGAACAGGAGCGCGACCGCCGCGCCCATCAGCACGCCGATTGCGATCCCCGCCGCGAACCCTCCGGCGCGCGAGCCGCCCTCGACTTCGAGCTTGATCTCCCGGTCGGGAGAGTCTTTCACGATTCGGTTCATTCCTGGCTCCTCTCGATCCTTTTCATTTCGCTCGTGGAAACTATCCTTCTATCAACCCTCAATCCAGACTCCAGACTCCTGACGACTCTCGCGACCGCCGCACCCGATCAAGTGACCCGGCTCCAGGGCCGGGTCGACGCCCTCGAGCGGGAGCGCAAGCACCTCCTCGCCCTCCTCGACCTGCTCCGCGATATCGGCGGATCTCTGCACTACCTCGACATCGTGCAGACAGTCGCGCGCCGCCTCGGCAACACCTTCGGGCTGGACCGCTGCTCCGTTTTCCTCGCTGAGCGCGGCGGCGGCGCGGTGCACCTGGTCGCCAGTTACGAGGATCCCGCGATCCGGAACCACGTCGTGGATCTGGCCCGCTACCCCGAGCTCCGGCGCGCACTCGAAACCGGCGCCGTGGTCAATATTCCCGACGCGACCCGCGATCCCTCTCTCGCCGCGGTCTTCGCGGTGCTCACCAGCCGGCACGTCCAGTCGATCACCGTGGTCCCCATCGCCTGGAGGGGTGTACCGATCGGCGCGATTTTCCTGCGCACCTTCAAGGACGGCGCCGAGCTGGCGGAGCAGGAGGTGGAATTCTGCAGGGTCGTCGCCGATCTCACCGCGCGGGCGCTTCGCCAGGCGCACCACTTCGAGCGGCTCCATGCGACCCGCGGCGGGGGAAGCGCCGCCGTCGCGGTCGAGCGGGAGCGGGCCGCGATGCTCGGCTTCCTGCGCCGGTTTCTCCTCGCCTTCGGCGACCGCGATGGTGCCTGGGACGAAGGGCTGCTCGCGAGGGCCAGCTCGGCGGAGCTCGACCGTCTCGTGGGGGTCGCGCTCACGGTGCTCACCAGCGAGGCCCAATCCCGATGAGCTCGGGGCCGTCCCCCGCCGTGGTCAAGCGGGCGGACGACCTCCGCCGGGCCCTCGAGCGCGCCAACCAGCGCTACTACATCGCCGATCAACCGGAAATCTCCGACGCCGAGTACGACCGGCTCTTCCGCGAGCTCCAGACGCTGGAAGCGGAACACCCCACCCTCTTTTCGCCCGACAGCCCGACCCAGCGCATCGGTGCCGCCGCGGCTTCCGCGCTCGCCAAGCATCCACACCGGCGGCCGATGCTCTCCCTCGCCAACGCCTTTGCTCCCCAAGAGCTCTCGGCGTGGGAAGACAGAAACGCCCGGCTGGTCGAGGAAGTGCGCGCAGGCGGGTATACGACTGAGATCAAGATTGACGGCGCCGCGGTGAGCCTCACCTACGAGAATGGACGCCTGACCGTGGGAGCCACCCGGGGCAACGGAAGCGTGGGCGAAGATATCACCGCCAATCTCCGCACCGTCTCCGATATTCCCCTTCTGCTCGGCGGGAAAGACCATCCCGCGCTCGTCGAGGTGCGGGGCGAGGTGTATCTCCCGTACAAGAATTTCGAAAAACTCAACGCCGAGCGGGTGGCCGAAGGTGATCCGCCGTTCGCGAATCCACGCAACGCCGCGGCCGGCGGGCTGCGCCAGCTCGATCCGGCGGACACCCGGAAGCGGCGCCTCAGGATGTTCGCGTTCAGCGTCGAGGTGATCGAAGGCCGGCTCCCGCTCAAGACGCAGCACGAGGTGCTCGACCAGCTCGAGCGCTGGGGATTCAAGGTGGAGCCGCACCGTCAGCGGCATGACGCGCTCTCCGACGTTCAGGCGCACATCCCCGAGCTCGAAAACCTTCTGCCGACGCTTCCATTCCAGGCGGATGGCGTCGTCGTCAAGGTGAACCGCCGGGACCTGCAGGTCGAGCTCGGCGTCGTCGGCGGGAGGGAGCCAAGGTGGGCGGTCGCCCGGAAATTCGCCCCCGAAGTCGCCATCACCCGGCTTCGGGAGATTCGCATCAACGTGGGTCGGACCGGGGCGCTCAACCCGTACGCCGTGCTCGAGCCGGTGGAGGTGAGCGGGGTGACCATCTCGACCGCCACGCTCCACAACGACGAGCTCATTGCCCAGAAGGACATCCGCATCGGCGACTGGGTGGAGGTGATTCGCGCCGGCGAGGTCATCCCTCAGCTCGTCGGTCCTCTTCCGGAACGCCGGGATGGGACCGAAACGGTCTTCACGATGCCGACCCGGTGTCCGGCGTGCGGGACGCCGGTGGAGAAGCCGCCGGACGAGGTGATGTCCTACTGCCCGAATCCCGCCTGCCCCGGGCGCATCTTCGAGGGGATCGTGCATTTCGCCTCCCGGGACGCCATGGACATCCGGGGGCTCGGTCCGGAGCGAATCCGGCAGTTGTTGGATGCAGGACTCATCAAGGACGTCGGGGACCTCTACAGGCTCGAGACGGCCCAGCTCGTCGAGCTCGACCGCTTTGCCACCCAATCCGCCGAGCAACTGGTGCAGGCCGTTGCAGCCTCCCGGGTAAAGCCCCTCAGCAACCTCTTGTTTGCCATCGGGATCCGCCATGTCGGGAAGAACGTGGCGACCCTCCTGGCCAGGCATTTCCATTCAATCGACGCGCTCAAGTCGGCATCAGAGGAGGAGATAAACGCCGTCGACGGGGTCGGGCCGACGATCGCCGAAGCGGTGGCAAGCTTTTTCCATAACCCGGTCAGTACCGAGCTGCTCGACCGCCTCGGGAAGGCCGGGTTGACGTTAACGGAGCCCACAGCCGTCCCGGGGGTCGGGCCGCTATCCGGAAAGAGCTATGTCATTACCGGGACGCTTCCGACCCTTTCCCGGCCCGAGGCTACGAGCCTGATCGAGGCCGCGGGGGGGAAGGTGACCGGAAGCGTGAGCAAGAAGACCGATGCGCTGGTTGCGGGAGACGACGCGGGAAGTAAACTGGAGAAGGCCCGCTCGCTCGGAATCGAAATCATCGACGAAGCCGAGCTCCTGCGACGCATTCACGGCGCCGGATGAGCGGCCGAGAGGAAGAGACAGGCGAGCATGAGCACAGCCACTGCCGGCGCCGCGGGCGTCATTGTCGGGAAGCGGGCGCTTCATCATCTGCGCGCCGTACTCGAGCGGGAGACCGGTGCGCAGGCCGCGCTGCTCCTGCGCGAAATCGGCTTCGCGACCGGTGAGGAGGTCTACGAGGCATTCGAGGCGTGGAGCCGAGAGCACTACAAGGTCACCAGCCCGCGTCACCTGGACACCGTGTTCCTCGCCGAAGCGCTCTCCGGATTCTTCGGAGAAGCGGGCTGGGGTTCGGTCACCTCGAGTGAGCTCTCCCCGGCGGTCGTCGCCCTCGACATGCGCGAGTGGGCCGAAGCCGAGCCGCATGGCGCGGAATATCCCTGCTGTCACTTCTCGTCGGGCATGCTGGCCGACTTTTTTACCCGGCTCGGCGGATCGCAGGCCGCGGTCATGGAAGTCGAGTGCGCCAGCCGCGGAGAATCGCGCTGCCGGTTCCTGGTGGGCTCGCCCGACATGCTGACCTACGTGTATGAGCGGATGACGACAGGGATGAGCTACGCGGAGGCGCTGGCGTAGTTCGTGAGACGGACAAGCCTTTCCCTCGCACGGTCACGTCTCACATCTCACATCTCACGGAAATGTCGGTCAATAGCAGGCTTGGTAGACAGTACGAGCCCATCCACGTCGCATCGCTTCCCACCCCGCCCAGCTCCTTGAGTGCGTCGAAGACATTGCCCGAGAGCACGACCCCTTCCAGCCGTCCGCGCACTCTGCCTCCCTCGACCAGGTAGGCCCACGGGGCACGGAGCGCGATCGTCCCCGAAATCGAGTTGGGTCCCGCGCCCCATTCGAGTGCCTCGATCAGAATCCCGCGTCCCATCATCGTGAGCAAGGTGGCCCGGTTCTCCGGGCCCGGAAGAACACGAAGGTTGGTCATCCCGACTCGCGAGGGAGCGTGGGGGGTGCGCCATCCATGTCCCGTCGACGGGACCCCCGCGCGTGCGCCGACGCCGAGATCGGCGATGAAGCCCACGACCCGCCCCCGGTCGATGAGGGGAAGCCGGCGGGAAACTACGCCTTCATCGTCGATCGGGCGCGATGCCGGCCGGCCCTCCGCGAGGGGATCGTCGACGACGGAAAGCCGGGGATCGAATACCTGCTCTCCCAGTCTTCCGCGCAAAGGTGAATCGCCAAGCCACGCCTGGTGCCCCGTCAACGCGGCGCGGAGGGGTCGGAGAAAAGTGGCCACCGCGCGTGGTGCGAGGCAGACCGGCATTCGCGACGCCGATCGCGAGGAAAACTCCGCGATCGGTGGATCGAGGAGCCGGTCGACCTGCGCGACGAGGCCTTCCAGTGCCGGCAACGTGGGCAGATCGACGCCCGAGGTATGGACCTGGCAGGGCGGCGCCGAACCGACGCCGATCGACTCGACCACCGCACCGACGCCGGCCATCGACACGGGGTAGCCGACCAGCACCCCCCGCGAGTTACCAACCTGGACCAGGCCGACCGATCGCTCGGCCCACGCTTCGACTCTTCGATTGCCGCGCTGCAGCCTCTCGAGAAGCGTGCGGGCGAGGTCGTCGAGTACGGCGGCATCGGCGGCGGCCGCCTGGGGAGATCTCGTGCTTACCTCGGGAACGGGAGCCGGCGCGGGAAGAAAGAGATCCAGCTCCTCACCCGCTGCCGCGGACGTCATCGCCCGGCCAACGAGATCGGGGATTTCCGCATCTCCGCCGGTCCCTGCGCTCGATCCGATGCGGCCGTCGCGCAGCACACGCAGATATCCCACCTGGCTCCGGCAACCGGCGATCCGCGTGTCTCCCTCGGGAGAAAGGGCGAGCGAAAGGGTGTCATCCGTCTTGACGAGCGCATCCGCCGCGGCAACATGGCCCGAAACCGCCTCCAGCAGCCGCCCGATCACGAAATGCCCTCCCCGATCGCGACGTCGACCAGCCGCACATGGGGCGCCCCCGTTGTCACCGCCACGACACCGGCCGCGCCGTCACGGCATCGGCTCCCCTCCACGTCCCACGCGAAATCCTCGGCAACCGCCTCGACCCGGCCAAGCAATGGGAGGAAACCGCCGGAGATCTGGACCCCCTTTACCGGCTCCGCGAGGCGGCCGTTGCGGATCATCCGGGCACTCCCGGCGCGCAACGCGAGTTGATCTCCCGCCGCCTCGCACGCGAGTGCGTCGATCACGTAGACACCGAGCGGAATGCCCTGGAGCAGATCGTCGAGTGAGCCCTGCCCCTGCGCGAGGAAACTGTTGGTCGCCCTCGGATACGGAGCGCCCCGCAGCGATCCCGCACGCGCATGTCCGGTGGGCGCCTGTTTTTCCGCGGCGGCCGTCTCCCGGGAGTGAAGGTGTCCCACCACGACGCCGTTCTGCACGATCACCGTGCGGCGGCCGCCGGTGCCTTCGTCGTCGGAGACCGAGCTGGCGGAGAGCCCGGGAGCGGTGGGATCGTCGCCCACCGTCAGGCATTCCGGTCCGATCCGCATGCCCAGCGGAAGTACGTCGGGATCCGCGCCGGGAAGATTGGGCCGGGCGAGGTGGGTGACTGCGCGGTGCATCAGCGCGCCGGCCGCAGCCCGGTCGAGCACGACGGCATACCGCCCCGAGCGCACCGGGACCGCATGCAGCCGCTCGATGGCACGGCTCGCGACCCGTTCGATCAGCGCATCGGTCCCGGCGGTTCCGCCGTGCCACCCACCCCGAATTCGCACCGATCCCACCGCCCGCTCGACGTTGCCGTCCTCCTCGGCCAGCGCGAGAACCGAGGTGCTGACCTCGGAACGAAGTTCGTGCACCCAGCTCCCCTCGGAGGTGGCCAGCCAGGTCTCGACCACCTCATCCTGACAGAGTACCCGGGTCGAAGTGATTCGCCGGTCCGACGCGGAGAGCAGCGCCGCCAGCGTTTCGGCGTGCTGGCGTTTTTCAGCGAGGGAGACTTCGCGGGGATCCTCGGGAATCGGAGCGGCCCCATCGTGTTCGCGAACCGCGATCGGGGCGAGCTCTACCGGCTGGCGTGACGCAATTGCGAGGGAGAGCTCGTGCGCCTGGAGGGCGCGGGTATCCAGTCGCTCCGTCCCGCTGAAGCCGGCGAGACCCCACCCGGTGCCGGGGGAGCAACAGCGCGCCACGCCGCCGATCTCGGTGGCGGTCGACGCGGACTCCACCGTTCGGTCCCGGACCAGCACACTGCTCGACCATACCCGCCGGAGTCGGAGCTCGGTGTATCCCGCGCGCGACCGGCTCAGCGCATCGAGAAGCCGTTCCTTCACCGCGTGCTCTGGAGGTACTTGGCGTAGTCGGGGCGAGTCACCAGCTGTCCGTCCTCGATCACCTCCTTGTCCCAGGGGAGGATGATGAACTTGTCGGTCTCGAACGAATAGAAGTCCGGCTCGTAGGCTCCGGTCTTGAAGGAGACCGCCGTCCGGACCTCGGCGGGCTTGGCGGCTTTCACCTCGCTCTGGGCGAGCCGGATGGTATGCCCGGTATCACAGGTCTCGTCCACGATCAGGACCCTGCGCCCTTTGACCGAGGACGGCGGTCCGACCAGCAGCACCGGGAGGGAATCCTCCACCTTCCTCGTGACCACCATCGAGGCGAAATCCCGCTCGAGAATCGCCGCGATCACGACACCGGGAATGACACCGGCCTTCGCAATGCCCAGGATGATCTCGGGGTCGTACTCGCGCGCGACCTTCAGCGCGAGCGCTCGGCATAGCTCGCCAAAGAGGGGCCAGTCGATTTCGAGCACTCCGCGAGTCGTCGGGGGAATCGGCTTGCGCATGGGAGGCTCCGGCTCGATCGAGAAAGGACGGTGTCGCAGCGCCCAACGTAAACCCCGGCCACTCGCCGGAGCAAATCGCCGTCGCCCCGCGGCAGACGATGGCGCGGCGGCCTGCGAGGCGCTGAGCAGTGGTTCGAAAAGTCGGGTCGCGGGGCGACGACCAGGCGGTGGGAGCGCTCGGAAGGTACGTCTCTTGCGGCGAGAGCTGCAATTACGTTGCCTTGTCGAGTCTGGCGGTATAGTATAGATGTGTCAACACCGCCGGGCACCACCTTCCGCCTGGAGAAGCACCCCATCCGATGAGTTTCTGGCGACGGCTTCTGGGGAACTTCGCGTCGTCCGACTCCTCCCGCCCGAAGCGCCTGGACTACCTGAACGAGGCGCTCGCGCTGGAGCGTCAGGGCGATTTCACCGCGGCCATCACCTCCTATCGACTGGGACTGCGAGACAATCCGCGCGACCCCCGTATCCTGCAGAACATGGCGATCGCCTTCACCAAGACCGGTCAGCCCGATGAGGCGATTCGCCATTACCGCCGCGCTCTGGAGCTGGACCCGACCCTGACCGGGGCGCACTACGGGATCGCGTTTCTGCTGATCAAGCGGGGCGAGTCGGACAGCGCCGCTCAGCACCTGCGCGCCTTCCTGAACCGGCCTCCGAAGGGAGCCGACGCGGACCGATGGGTGCATCACGCGGAAGCCACCCTGCGCGAGCTCGAAATCTCCGCCGGCTCGCCGGGCACCGAGGCCGCAGGGACCGCGTGAAGCGGTTGCGAGGGGCGCTGCTCGCCGCCCTGCTCGCCGGTTGCGGCAAGCTCACCACGACACCCGACGGTGTGGCGTATCTCGAGATCGTCTCTCCCGCGACACTCACGCTCGACGTCGGTGCCACGCTTCAGTTCGCCGCCCGTGCGCTCGATGGCAACGGGGAGCCGGTCGACGTCGAGATTACCTGGCGCACCCCCGACACGACGATCAGCGTCGATGCGACGGGACTGGTGACGGGATTGTCGGCCGGAGCGGGACGGGTGCAGGCCGCGCTGGGAGACAATCCGCGGCTCGTTTCCGATTTCATCGCGCTCACGGTCAAGGCGCCGCCCGCCGCTGCCGGGTGGCGCCGGTGAACCGGCCGCGCACCCTCACCGAGCTCTTCTTCGGCGCCTCCGACCGGTTTCAGGGCCGCCCCGTCGCCATGCGGGTCAAGCGCGACGGCCGCTGGCAGGGCCTCGCGTACGACGCACTGCTGGATCGAGTCCATGCGGCGAGCGTCGGGCTGCTGGACCTGGGCCTGGTCGCGGGAGACCGGGTGGCGATTCTCTCCGAGAACCGTCCCGAGTGGGCGATCACCGACTATGCCTGCCTTGCCGCGCGCTGTGCCGATGTCCCGGTCTATCCCACTCTGCCCGCAAAGCAGATCGAATACATCCTCCGGGACTCCGGGGCCGCGGTGGTGTGCGTGTCGAACCGGAAACAGCTCGACAAGATTCAGGAGATTCGCGGCGCGCTGCCCGGCATCCGGCAGGTGATCGGCTTCGATCCCGGTCTGGAGGGAAATGGCGTGCTCGGCTTCGAGGCATTGCTTGCCCGGGGACGCACGGTCCGCGACAAATGGCCGGACTGGCGCGCGACGGCCCTGTCCGTCACGCCCGAAGATCTCGCGACGCTGATCTATACCTCGGGCACCACCGGTGAGCCGAAGGGGGTCATGCTGACCCACCGCAACATCACGTCCAACGTGGTTGCGTCGAGTCCCTCGCTGATGGTCAGCGACGGTGACGAGTGTCTCTCCCTGCTCCCGCTCTCCCACATCTTCGAGCGGATGGCGGGCCACTATCTCATGTTCGACGCCGGCGTGATCATCAACTATGCCGAGAGCATCGAAGCCGTGGCAAAGAATCTCGTCGAGGTCCGCCCGACGATCTGCTGCGCGGTGCCGCGGCTCTACGAGAAGATCTACGCCGGGGCGCTCGAAGCCGCGTCGGCCGGCCCGGCGCTCAAAAAGAAGGTGTTTTTCTGGGCCAAGCGCGTGGGCGAGGAGTGGGCGGAACGGCGCCTCGGGGGAAAGCTCATTCCCCTCGACCTCCGGTTCGCGCGCGCCGTCGCCGATCGTGTGGTCTTCCGGAAAATTCGCGCACGGGTCGGCGGCCGGCTCCGCTTCTTCATCTCCGGCGGCGCGCCGCTCTCGCCCGAGATCGCGAAGTTCTTCTACGCCGCCGGGATTCCGATTCTGGAGGGCTATGGGCTCACCGAAACCTCTCCGGTCATCTCGGTGAACACGCTTGCCCGGTTCAAAATCGGGACCGTCGGCCCGCCGATCCCGGGCGTCGAAGTACAGATCGCCGAGGACGGCGAGATCCTGACCCGCGGGCCGCACGTCATGCGCGGGTATTACAACAAGCCCGAGGCGACCCGCGAGGCGCTCACGCCGGACGGCTGGTTCCACACCGGCGATATCGGGATGCTCGATGCGGAAGGCTTCCTCAAGATCACCGATCGCAAGAAGGACCTGATCGTGACGGCGGGGGGGAAGAAAGTGGCCCCGCAACCGATCGAAGGCCTCCTCAAGCTGAACAAGTTCGTCTCCAATGCCGTGATGCTGGGTGACCGGCGCAAGTTTCCCATAGCACTGCTGGTGCCCAACTTCGAGCGACTGGAGGCCTGGGCACGTGCGAAGGGGCTGACCTGGAAGAGCCGGGAAGACCTGGTGCAGCTGCCCGAGGTCGAGCGGCAGATGTCCCTCGAAGCGCGCAAGAACCTTCGCGATCTGGCGCAATTCGAGGTGCCCAAGAAATTCCTGGTCCTGGCGCGGGAGTTTTCGATCGAGAGCGGTGAGCTTACCCCGAAGCTTTCCGTCAAGCGGAAGGTGGTCGAAGAACACTACGCCGACCGCATCGAGGCGCTGTACGCTGACGCGGAGCTCCATGGCCATCCCACCGACGTGGCGGAAGCCCAGGGGGCAGGCTGAGTCACGACCGCGCCACATCCTTGTCACAATCACCGTTACAGATATCTTTGGCTCCGGTTCTCCTCCTCACCGGAGCCTTTTCCGTGCGATTGCTTCCGCGAGATGAGCGGTTTTTCGACCTCTTCACTTCCGTCGCGTCGTTCAACGTCGAGGCGGCGCAGGCACTCCTCGAGCTCCTGCAAGCCCCGGCGGACAAACGCTCGTACCTGGTCGAGACCATCAAGCGCTTGGAGCATCAGGCCGACCAGGTCACCCATGAGCTGGTGACCCGGCTGGACCGGAGCTTCATCACTCCGCTCGACCGCGAGGACATCCACCTGCTCGCGTCGCGGCTCGACGACGTGCTCGACCGGATCGACGGAACCGCCCGGCGGACCCGGATCTTCCGAAGCGGGGTGCCTCCCCAGGGGATCGTGATTCTCGCGGATGTGATCCTCCGGGCAACCCAGCAGCTGCTCAACGCCGTCAAGGTGCTGGAGAGCGGCAAAACCCCGGTGATCATCAAGGCCTGTATCGAGGTGAAGAAGCTGGAGGAGGAGGGAGACTCCGCGTACTCGGAGTGGCTGGGCAGGCTGTTCGACGAGGAAAAGGACCCGATCGCGCTGGTCAAGTGGAAGGAAATCTACGACACGCTGGAGAAGACCCTCGATCAGGCGGAGGACGTCGCGAACATCCTCGAGTCCATCGCGATCAAGCACTCCTGACGATGTCGAATCCCGTCACGCTCATTGTTTTCATCATCGCCGTCGCGCTGTTCTTCGATTTCATCAACGGGTTCCACGACAGCGCGAATTCCATCGCCACCGTGGTGGGCACCCGCGTGCTCGCGCCAGGGGTCGCGGTCATCTGGGCCGCGCTCTTCAATTTCGCCGCGGCATTTGTGGTGGGGACGGCCGTCGCCAAGACCATCGGCAAGGGCCTGATTCGTCCCGAGGTGGTGGATCCGAACGTGATCCTGGCCGCGCTGATCGGCGCGATCGTCTGGAATCTCATCACCTGGTGGCTCGGGCTTCCCTCCTCGAGCTCCCATGCGCTCATCGGGGGGCTGGGGGGCGCCGCGGTCGTGAAGGCGGGGATCGGCGGACTGATCGCCGCGGGATGGATCAAGCCGATCCTTTTCATCTTCCTTTCGCCGCTCATCGGCATGACCGCGGCCATGATGATGACCGTCGCCCTGTCGTGGCTGCTGCACAAGCTGCCGTCGGGGCCGGTCGACCGGGTGTTTCGCCGGCTGCAGCTCGTCTCGGCCGCCGCCTTCTCCGTGAGCCACGGCGCCAACGATGCGCAGAAGACCATGGGAATCGTGGTCGGTCTCCTGGTGGCGACGAAGGCGCAATTCGCCGGCGCCACCGACTGGACCCGGCATCTCTACGTCGAGAACGCCGACACGATTCCCCTCTGGGTCGAAATGGCGGCTTATAGCGCCATCGCGCTGGGCACCGCGGTGGGCGGCTGGCGCATCGTGAAGACCATGGGGACCCGGATCACCAAGCTCCGTCCGTTCGGCGGCTTCTGCGCCGAGACCGGGGGCGCCGGCGCGATCTTCCTCGCCTCGGCGCTCGGCGTCCCGGTGAGCACCACGCACACCATCACCGGCGCCATCGTCGGGGTCGGTGCCGCCAACCGGATGTCCGCCGTCCGCTGGGGTGTCGCGGGAAAAATCGTCTGGGCCTGGATCATCACCATTCCGATGGCCGCATCGATGGCGGGGCTGGCGTACGTCGTGCTTCGCTAGGGAGTAGCGAGTTGCGAAGAGCGAAGCGGTAGTTCCTCTTCGCTCTTCGCTCTTCGCTACCCTTTTTTTCCGACCCAACATTCCTCGCTCCGCGCCAGCACCTCCACTCCTTCCCCTCGCGGCTCCCTGCCCTCCACCACTACCCTGAGCCCGTGCAGCACCGAGCCAATGCTCGCGCTCACCCATGTCTCCGATTCACTGTACTCGGAGCCGAGCACCGTCCCGCGCATGCTGGCGGATTTGAGCGGAAGGCTCGGCGCCCGGAGGATGCTCGCCTCCTCGCTGTCGTGTGCGCCGGCGGGCGGATTGACGAGCACGAGGCGAATGCCGGGAAGCAGCGGCGCCAGCGCACCTGCCAGGACGGTCACCCCTCCGATCAGCGCGACGTAGCCGCCCGGCCCCGACAATCCGAGGAATGCCGCCACCGCTTCGGCGCCGAGTGCCGTATGTCCCGCGGAGGCCGTTGCCTCCCCCCAGTCCACGATGCCGCCGGCAAGCTGCACCACGAGGCCGCACACCGGACATCCGAGCGCTCCTTCGAGCACGCGGCGTCCGTCCATGCGGGATGGGAGCAGTACGAGGAATTGCTCGGCGTGGGCGACGGGACAGCGGAGGTGGTCTGTCAGTTCGATGAACATCGCGAGAAGGTAAGCGGTGAGCAGTGAGCGGTGAGCGGGACCAACCCGCTTACCGCTCACCGCTTACCGCTCACGCAGGTCCCAGTCGCAGCCAGTCCACATCGACGTGCGCGGGCCGGCAGCAGACCCAGCACACCGCCTCGGCAACGTCCGCGGGCCGAAGCATGCGGGCGCGGGGAGTGAATCCCTCACGCGAATCGGGATCGACGGCATCCCACGCCGACGTATCCGTCGGCCCCGGGCTGACCAGCGTGCACAGCACACCGCTTCCCTTGAATTCCTCCCGAAGCACCTCATGGAGGCCCCGCACCCCGAATTTCGCCGCGGCGTAGGCGGCGTTGCCCGGAAGACCCATGTGATCGGCGATGCTTCCGACCGTGATCAGCCGCCCGCTGCCCCTCGCCCGCATGTCCGGCAGAAACGCGCGCGCGACGAGGAATGGCCCCGCGAGATTGGCGGCGAGCTGCTCGGACATCGCGGCGGGCGAGGTCTCTTCGATCGTTGCGAGCAGGAAGCTCCCGGCGTTGTTGATCACCAAGTCCGGAACCCCGCCCCACCCCCGCACGCTCTCGGCCATCACCCCGACCGCACCGGCATCGGTGAGGTCGCACGCCAGATCGAGACCGCTCGCCGACGCTGCCGGAACCAGGGTGCGGGCCACCCGGACCACGCGGGCCCCCGCGCCATGCAACGCGTCCGAGATGGCAAGCCCGATTCCGCGGGACGCGCCGGTGACCAGCGCGACCTTTCCCGCGAGCGCGCTCACTCGAATGCCCGCCCCGCGGAGACCAGGCGCAGGAACTCGGACCGGGTCCGGGAATCGTCCCGGAAGAGTCCGCGCACCGCGCTGGTGACGGTACGGGAATTCTGCTTCTCGACCCCGCGCATCATCATGCACAGGTGCGCCGCCTCGATGACGACGCCCACCCCCTGCGGATTCAGCACCTCCATGATCGCGTCGGCGACCTGGTCAGTCAGGCGCTCCTGCACCTGGAGGCGGCGCGCGAAGACCTCGACGATGCGGGGAAGCTTGGAGAGCCCGACGATCCGGCCATTGGGGATGTAGGCCACATGGGCCCGTCCGAAGAACGGAAGCATGTGGTGCTCGCAGAGCGAATAGATTTCGATGTCGCGGACCAGAATCATCGCTTCGTGCTTCTCTTCGAAGCACGCGTCACCCACGACGTCCTGCACCGACATCGCGTAGCCGCGAGTGAGCCACCGGAGCGCCGTTTCGACCCGCTGTGGGGTGCGGCGGAGACCCTGCCGGTCCGGATCTTCGCCGATGCTCTCGAGAATGGCGCGGACTTCCTGCTGAAAGCTAGAGTCCTTCATAGTCCACGTAGTTGCGAGGGGTTTCCCAGAGCCGGATGCGCCGGAGCCGGCCCTGCGGAATTCGCGGCGCCAGCTGCTCCCAGCAGAATCGCGCGATGTTCTCGGCCGACGGAAGCCGCTCCGCGAACCAGGGCACGTCGAGATTGAGATTGTGATGGTCGAGCAGGGAGATGATGTGCTCGTCGGCCAGCTGCTTCAGAATGCCGACGTCGATGACGTAGCCGGTGTCCGGATCGATCTCTCCCTCAACCAGGATGTCCAGCTCGTAGTTGTGTCCGTGGTAGTTCGGCAGGTTGCATTTTCCGAAGGTATCGCGATTCCACTGATCGGACTGCCGCGGGTTGTGCAGCCGGTGCGCGGCATTGAAGTGCACGCGGCGTGCGACGACACAGGACGGCACTCGGCGATCCTCCGGGAGCGGGACAAACAAGGGCGCCGACCCGGCTCACGCTGGTCGGCGCCCAGGTGTCGGCTGGCGGCCGGGAGGGTACCTGAAGCCCGAAGAGAATATTCGGCGCCCTCGCCATCGCGTCTGCCTTCCCCCGAGGGGCGTGACATCGGCAACAGTATCTGGGCCCTCTATCGGACCTGTTGGCTCAGTGACGTGTCTCCCAGCCGTCAACCGACATCGCTATAATAGGGAACCCGCCAAACTGCGTCAACCGCCGAGGCACGCGCGCATGCCTGCAAACCTGCTCATTGCTCTCGCGTCCTTCATGCTCTGGGTCATTTTCGTCTTCTTTCGTCCGATCGGCCTCGGCGTCGTGCATCTTTTGTTGGTGGTGAGCGCCGTGCTGTTCATCCGGTGGTGGGCGTTGCGCGACGAGAAACGTCAACAGTCAACGGTCAACGGTCAACGGTAAAAGCGCCGCGTGCAGCAGTCGGAGATCGGTCGATTGCAAGGCAGGTCCCGTTGACCGTTCACCGTTGACCGTTGACGCAGTTCCGCTAGATCTCCCAATTCGAAAACACCACCGCGTCCCCTCTCCCCTCTTCTCCCTTCCCCTGCAGCGTCATCCGGAGATCGGTCCAGTGCACCCGATATCCTGCGTCCACCAGCGCACCGAACGCGGTGCCGTAGGCCGACTGGCAGCGGATGGCGACCCGGCGTGCGCCTGCTCTCCAGGCATCGCACTCGACCGCGGATACCAGGCGGCGGAAGAGCGTGAGGTCGCGGGCGACCAGCTTCAGTACCCGAAGCTCGTCCGGCGAGCGGCCCTCGGCGAGCGGAGCGACGTGCCAGAGTGCGAACCCCGCCAGGCGTCCGTTGTCCGCAAGCAGCGTGACGTCGCCCAGGCCATGATCCAGCGTGAGCTCTATCTCGCGGGAAAAATCGACGCCTGCGGCGACTCCCTCGGTCAGGACCCTGCAGGAACGAACCGCCGGTCCCGCGTCGCCATGGCTGAGCAGCGTGGCCGGGCTGGTACCGGGCCCGGAGAGGTCCCGCCCCATGCTGACCGTGAGATGCCCCGGCCGGAAGCCCAGCCCGGAATAGAATCCGATGTTGTCGACGGTGCGCGGCATCGTCTCGAGGCCGATCACGCGGGCTCCCGCGGCCTCGAGGCGCCGAATCCCTTCCTCGACGATGGCGCGGCCGATCCCTTCGCCCTGCCGGTCGGGGCGCACCGCGAGCGGGCCCATCCACCCCTCCGTACCGGATCGGTGCACCATGTTGAACGCGACCAGCTGCCTCGATCCATCGCGCCAGACCAGCGCACCATCGGCGGCGCCGGCGATGGCAAAGCGCCAGATCGCGGGATTGAGCGGCGGAACCCGCACTCCGGAGAGTCCGTCGCGCTGGTAGCGGTCCGTGAAGGCCTCCGCGAACACCTTGTTGATCCGCTCGATGTCGTCCGGGAGCGCCCGTTCCGGGGCATGCAGACGGTCAGGCCGCGGCATCACGACTCTCCGGCACCGCGCGCGCGATGCGTTTCTCCACGTCATAGGTGAGGCGTATCACCCGGTCGAACGCGTCGCGGACCGATTCGATGTGGGTGATGAGAATGACCTGGGGGAACCGGTCGGCGAGATTGCGGAGAAGATCGAGGACGGCCGCCCGGCGTTCCTCGTCCAGCGAGCCGAACACTTCGTCGAGCACCAGCAGTGAGAGGGGCTGGCCGGCCCGCTCCGCGATCATCTGGCTGATCGCGAGGCGCAACGCCAGGTTGGCGACGTCTTCCTCACCGCCGGAGATCACTGGCTTCGCTTCCCCTTCGTCGATCACCGTAGCGCAATAGCTCTCGTCCAGCTCGAGGTCGGTGTAGCGGCCGGTGGTCAGGTCGCGGAGGAATCCGGAGGCGAGGTCGGAGAGGTCGGGCCGCAAGGTGTTGTTGAGATCGGTCCGGAGATCTCCCAGCGCCCGGTCGAGCTCCTGATGCAGCAACACTTCGTCCTGAAGACTCTGAACCACGACGGCGCGGCGCTCCCGATCCTCGCGCCGGCGGGTCACTTCTCCCCGTTGCCCGAGCGCCGCCGTGAGCTCTCCGGCTGCTCGCGCCTTTGCCAGCTCCGCCTGCTGCACCGCGCGCTCCGCGTCCCGCATGCGGACCCGGATGTCCTCGAACGCCGCGGCGGACCAGCCCAGCCCGGTGAGCTGGTCGCGAAGGGTCCGAACCCGCGCCTCGAGCACACTGAGCTCCTGCTCGGCGGTGGCGGCCCGGCTCACCAGGTCGAGGGCGCGATCCGCCGATCCGCGCAACCGCTCCGCCAGCAGCGCCTCCGGCTCGAGCGCCGCGATCCGTCGCCGAAGCTCCAGGTGCCGGGCCTCATCGTAGGATTCCGGCGCTGCGACGATCGAGACATCGAGTTGCGTGATTTGCACCGAGAGCACCTCACGCTCCCTCTCCAGCGCCGCGCGCTCGGCTCCCTGTTGCGTCAGCCGTGCGGCCAGTCCCGTCAATCGCGCGCTTTCCTGCTCCAGCCGGTCCCGGTCCCGGATGCCGTCCGTCACTTCGGCCGGCTCGCTCTGGAGCTGCTCGATCCGCTGCCGGTAGTATTTCCCCTGGAACTCGATCTCCTCCATCTGCCGGTCGAGCACACCCATCACCCGCTCGTATTCTTCACCGAGGGGACGGGAACATGTGGGACAGTCGCCCTCCCTGCCGGCGGTTTCCAGCCGACGCCGCTGCTCTCGAAGATCCTCATACTGCGCCAGCAGGTTCTTTCGCTGGGTTTCGGCATCCTGCTTTTCCCTCACCCACGCCGTCCGGCGCCCTTCCGCTTCCTGCGTCGCGAGGAGGAGCGCCGCCTGAACCTCGCTCAGCTCGACGATACTGCGTTCCGCTTCGCCCGGAGGTGGTAGCTGCCGCAGTCGCTCCTCTACCCGCTCGAGCTGTTTCCGGATTTCGCCCCGTCGGGCTTCCAGACTCCTGCGGCCGCTCGCCGCTTCGCGCAAGGCGTCGAGCGCATCCCGTTCGGCGCGAAGCGCGGCCAGCGGTGCCAGAATTGGCAGCAGCTCGTCCAGCCGCGTCTTCGCGGCCAGCGCCTCGGCGAGCTCCCGATCGAGGTTCCCGAATTGCGCCCGTGCGGCGGTGGCGGCGTGCTCGGCAACCTTGAGGTCGCCCTCCAGCGACATGACGGTCTGTTGCAGGGCGTCCCAGCGCTCCGACACCGGCCGAAGCGTGGCGAGCGCGGCCTCCGCATCGCGTGACCCCGCTTCGAGTCGCGCGGCCGCTTCTTCGGCGGAGCGCAATCGGGCGCCGGCCTGCTCTTCCTCCGCCTCGAGCCGCGCGGGATCGATCAGCTCGGACTTTCGTGCCTCGAGTGTCGCCTGGGCCACCCTCCGCTGATCCTTGAGGCGCTGCTGCGCGGTGCGGAGCTTCTCGTAGCCGAGCACCCGGCTGAGAAACTGGGCCCGTTCCGGCGCGGTCATCTGCGCCATGATCGCGAGCTCTTTCTGTCCCGTGAAATACGTGCTGAAGAATTCGTCCCGGGTCATGCCCAGGAGCCGGGTGACCCGCTCGGTGACGGTGGCGAGGCTGTTCGCGATCGGCGCGGCCTCGCCATCCTGGAACAGCTCGGCGTTTTGCAGCGATCGGACGATCCGGTATCGATGGGCTCCCAGATCGAACTCCAGCTCGACTTCCACGCGTGAGCGAGCCGGAGCGCCCCGCCGCCGGATGGTCTCCTTCGTGCCCCGCGCCGCGTCGGTTCCGTAGATCGCCCACGCGATCGCCTCGAGCAGCGTGGTCTTCCCCGCCCCGTTGGGCCCGACGATACCGGTGAGCCCGGTCTCGAATTCGAGATCCGTGTCCGCGTGCTGCCGGAAGTTCTGGAGACGGAGGCGGCGGATCTGCATCAGTGCGACTCCCCCGCGCCGCTCTCATCGGGGTCCGCCAGCATCTCGAGTCCGAGCGACACGAATCGCTCCCGGGAGAGTCGCTCCGGCAATGGACGCCTGCCGAGATACTCGCGCACCAGCTCCGGAAGCGTTTGGCGGCGACCCGGTGCCCCGACCCCCACCGATCGTTCCTCCTCCGGGCGCCGGAAGTCGAGGTGCAGGTAGAGCGCGCGCGCCTTCGCGGTCCGGATCGCCGCGTGGTCGAGCTCGCGCACGATGTGGCGAGGAATATTCTCCACCACGAGGCGCACGATCGCATCGGCCAGTCCTCCTGGAATGGCAGCCAGCCGTTCCGCGATCTGCCGGTCGAGTTCCGATGCCGCAAGTCCCGCGGCGTTGATCCGCGGAAGATCGTGGACACCGCGCGCCGCGGGCACCGGCCGCGGCGTGACGACGCCGCTCTCCAGGTCGACCAGGAGCCATCCCTTGCCACGGAAATCGTGTCGCGCCTCGTCGGCGAGCTCTCCCCAGGGATTGGGGCTCACGTACTCGAGCGCTCCCGAGTACCAGATCCTCGGTCCCACCTCGTGCTGGACGTGATAGTGGCCCAGCGCCACGTAGCTCCACGGCTCGGCTCGAAGCATCTCCGGATCGAGCAGCGCCCCGCCGTACTCGACCCAGGAACGGTCGAAAGGAAAGACCCCTTCGACTTCGCCGTGCAGGACCAGCACCTGATGCCGCTCCGAGCCCGCCCGGCGAAGCACGGGGCGGTCGGGTGCGAAAAGCGCGGAGTGCGGCACCGCGAGCACCGAAAGATCCAGGTCCGGAAAGACCAGACGCCGTGATTCGTCCGAGGCCACGTGGATGCCCAGCTCCTCGTAGAGCCGGAGAATCGAACCGGTCTCACTGCTTCGGGGAGTATCGTGGTTGCCCGCGATGACGATTACCGGTGCGCCGGGGAGCTCCTCGGTCAGCCGCTGCAGCTGGCGGAATGCGAACACGATTGAAAAGTTGGTCGGGCGCACCGCGTGGAAGAGGTCGCCCGCGATAATGACCGCGTCGGGGCGCGCGGCGATCACATCGTCGACCGCGGCGCGGAAGGCGTTGGCGACGTCGGCCTCGCGCTGATTGATGCCCGCGGGCGTCTGGCGATGGTGCTGCCGGAAACCGAGATGGAGGTCCGCAAGATGGGCGATCTTCACGCGCGCCTCAGTACGGATCGCCGCTGGTCCGCACCGGGCGAATTCCCTGCCGCGGCTGCACCGTTTCCTGTCGCGGCTCCCGGCCGAGACACTTGATGAAGAACGGGAAGACCTGCTCCGGCCTGGCGCGGAGCGTCGCGTTCAGCGCCTTGCGTACGTCGTCCTCCCTGCGGCCCGCGATGGAGTCCAGCACCCGCGCGGTGCCCAATCCCGGCTCGAGGGTCCGGAGCCGCCGGGCCACCGCTTCCGGGAATGGAAGCTCTTTTGCCGGCGGGAACCGCTCGACCCCCTCCCGCCCGCTCAGCACCGCCGGGCGCGGAAACCGCACGAACACCGGATGGGTAAAGTGGGGATGCCGCACCAGCAGCTCGCCTTTCGGGAGTGAAGCCAGACGCGCCCGCGTCGCCGGACTGATCGTGGCATAACCCGGAAGGGCGAGCTCGTCGCCGTCCATCCTCCCGAGCAGCGTCGTCCCCGCGTTCCCGACCACCCGGCGCAGCACCTGCGACCGGAACTGTTGCGCGGAGAAGAGCACCAGTCCCAGATACCGGCCCCGTTCGGCGATGTCGAGCAGCATCGACCGGACGTAGGTGTCGGGGCCATCCGCGGGCGCGTATTTGTTGAGCTCGTCCACGAACACCACCACCTGATCCACGCCCAGATCGCGCCGCTCCAGGTGCTCCCGCAGCATCGAGACGATGCGGGCAAAGACCAGATCCTGCGCCAGCGGATCGAGTCCGGCCACGTCCACCACGTACACTGCGCGGTCCTCGAAGGCTCCCCAGGGAAGGTCGCTGACGTCGCCGTCGTCGGTCACCAGCCCCTTCGAGCGGGTGCTGATATTGCCGAGCCGGTTCCGGATCTTCCGGATCGTGGCCACGTGATGCGTCTTCCAGACCTCTCCCCGGCCCTCTTCCAGTTTTGAGAAGATGGCCCGGAAGAACTCGTCGAGGTCGGCGAAGTTCCTGACGAAGAACCGCCGGCCCAGCGATGGGTCGTCGAATTCACGCCCGATGACGCGCTCGGCGAGAAAATCGATCAAGGCATCCGCCTTGGCGTCCACGTCGTCCTTGTTGAGCAGCACCTCCGCGTAGTCGAGCACTTCGCGCAACCCCCAGACCAGCGGCTCGGTGTTCGCCTGGAGTGCCTCGTGGGTCCGGAGCGTGTTGAGGTTCACACCGTCGGGCTTGTAGGGCGCGAAGTAGCGTACCTGGCGGAATGCCTCGGGAACGAGCCCGAGGCGGGCATAGATGCGCGCGTCGTCCGGGCCCACCGCACTCGGTTGATCGAGGAAGCAGAGGTCAGGACCCTTCACGTTGAAGCAGACCGCCGCGATCCGCCCCTTGGCCGCGGGAAGCGTCTGGAAAATGCTGCTCAGCAGGAATTCCACCGCGCTGGTCTTGGTCGCGAGACCGGACACTCCGGAGATATTGAGATGCGCCGCCTCGGGCCCCAGGAGGAAATCCGCGTCCATGTAGACCGGCGCTTCGAGCCCGCCGGCGGCATAGACGCCGACGGGAATTCCGCTCCCCGACGTCCCGCCGCCGTATCCCTCCATCCGGAGGGCGATCGCGACGTCGGCATCGGTCGCCAGGTGCACCGCACCGGGCGGCACCGGCTGTACCGGCTCCTCGGGCAGCTGACGGAGGACGGCCGCGGAATACAGCCGGATATCGGCACGCGCGCTCCAATCGGCTGGAACCGCGGCCGGATCACCGCCCGAACCCAGCACCGCCTGCATCGGCGTGTGCCAGTCCGAATAGGAAAACCCCTCGGTCACGACACCGAAGATGATCCGCCCTTCGGCGTCCACGCGCACGATCGCCCCGATGCCGACGTCCGATTCCGGCGCCGTCCAGAAGGAGAAGTGATGGGGTGTGGAAGGCTTCTGCTCGGTCGCGACGACGCGGCCCACGACCGGGGTGCTGGGGGCTGGGTCCTGGGCGCTGGTGGTGTCCCTCTCACCGCTCACTTCTCACCTCTCACGCACATGCTCACGCGCCCAGCCTGCCGATGAATCGCAGGATCCGGTCCAGCGCCGCCTCGAGCTCCTTGTCGGAAACCGCGTAGCTCAGCCGGACCCAATGGTCGTCTCCGAATGCGCCCCCGGGAACCAGCGCTACTCCCTCTTCCTGGATCAGCCGCTCGCAGAAGAGCTGTCCCGTCATCGGCTGACCGCGCGCGACGCCATCGACGCGGAAGAAGAAATAGAATGCCCCGTGCGGCTCGACGAATTCGACGCCCGGTGCTTCGTCCCGGAAGCGCGCGATCACCCGGTCGCGCCGCCGCCCGAAGGCCGCGACCATGCGTCGCACCTCCTGTTCCACCTCCGGACTGTTATACGCGGTCACGGCGGCCCACTGGGCGGGATGGTTCGCGCCGGTCGTGGTATGCGACTGCAGGTTGGCCATGGCCTTGACGACGTGCGGCGGCGCCAGCGCGACACCGATCCGCCAGCCGGTCATCGCGTACGCCTTGCTCGCTCCGGTGATCACGACCAGCCGCTCGGTCTCCTCCGCAGGCAAATCGAGGAACGACGGTGCGGGACCGTCTCCATAGAAAATCCTGCGGTAGATCTCGTCGGCAATGATCCAGACATCATGCTTCTTCCCCCACGCCGCGATGGCCTTGAGCTCGCTCAGCGTGTACACGGCGCCGGTGGGATTGCAGGGAGAACACAGGATCAGGCCTTTGACGAGCTTGTCGGTGTGCCGTTCGAGATCCTGAACGCTCACCTTGAGCCCCCAGTCGGCCTCCCCGGGGAGCATGACCGGCTCGGCGCGGGCCAGGTGCACGATCTGGGGATACGAAACCCATGCCGGCGAGGGGATCAGGACCTTGTCCTTGGGCCCGAAGAGGGTGAAGCACGCATTGAAGAGCGATTGCTTCGAACCGGAGCTCACGATGACGTGATCGGGATCGATCGTGCGTCCCGGCGACAGCTCGGCCAGACTCCGGGCGACCGCCTGGCGCAGCTCGCGCAGGCCGGCGTTGGGTGGATAGCGCGTGTGCCCGTGCTGGATCGCGAGGATGCCCGCCTGTGCCACCGGCGCCGGCGTGTCGAAGTCGGGTTCACCGACGCCGAGATCCAGCACATCCTCACCGCTCGCCTTGCGCCGTTTCGCCTCGGCGCTGATGGCGATCGTTTCGGAAGCCTTGAGATGGGAGAGATTCTGTGAGAGCGGGTCGGGCAATCGAATGACGCGCGTCATGGGGAAAAGATAACCACTTGGCCCGCCGCCGCCCGCTGGCTAGCTTGTGTCCAGGCAATCACACCGCTGTTTGACAATCGAGGCGCCCGTGTCGGATCTGGAACTGCTCCCCCTGGCCCCGTCCATGGCGGAAACGCTGGCCGCGGCCGGCTGGCCCGCCGATCACCCCGCAATGCGCGAAGCGGCTCCCGTCGCCGCGCGCGGGCACAACCTGGTCTACGTCGCGCCCCCGTCGCCCGGCTGGGCCCTGCCGGTGCTGGCGGGCGTGCTCTCTCGCGTGGCGGACAACCGGCGTGGACCCATCATCGCCCTCGCCTCCGCCGAAAGCGTGGATGAGTGGGCTCGGATCGCCCACAGAATGGCCGAGGGGACCGGACTTCGCATTGCCGCCGCCCAGACGACGGCGCGCGTCACCCGGCTGCTCCGCTCCGACACGGTCGACCTCGTCTTTCTGACCCCCGAGACCGCCCACGAGCTGGTCCGCCGCTCCGCGCTCAAGATGAGCGCGGTGGATGGCATTCTGCTCCTCTGGCCCGAGGCGTGGGGCCACGCAGATCTCCTTCCGGAGCTCCTGCAGGACGCCGTGCGCGAAACGCAGCGCATCGTTGTCACCGCGGATCACAGCGCCACCACCCCATTGATCGAGCGCTATTGCTGGCGCGCCCCGCTGATTGACGTGCTCGGGCCGGAAGACGCTGCACCGCCGGCGGTACGGACCGTCACGGTCGGCTGGCGGCGGAGGATCGAGGCGCTGACCGACCTCGTGGAACAGCTAGATCCCGAGTCGCTCGCGATCTGGCTGTCGGATCTGGGTGACCGGGACGCCATCACCCGGGCACTCGGAGCCGCGGGAGCTGCCGCGAAGATCTCCAACGATGCCCCGGATCGGAGCGCGCTCATTATCGCATACGATCTGCCATCGCCCCTCCGCCTCAAGCAGCTCTCCGCCCAGGGCGAAGTCGTCCTGCTGGTTCCGCCGGGAGGCGAGTCCTTCGCCGCGAGACTCTCTCCCCGGCGGCGCCCCGTGCCGCTTCGGGGGCAGCTCGAGCGCGCCCGCACCGAGCTCGAAGCCGCCCGCCTGACCGTCGGCGGCGTCCTGGAGCGAGGGCCCGCGCCGGCAGCCTTCTTTGCCGTGGCACCGCTGCTTGAGCGCCACGAAGCGAGTGCGGTCGCCGCCGCGCTCTATGAGCTCTGGGATGCGGCGAAGCTCGCCAGAATGGCGCCCGCCGCGACCGCCGCACCCTCCGGTGGCACGGCCAAGCTCTGGATCGGCATTGGGAAACGCGATGCGGTGACACCGCACGACTTGGTCGCCGCGCTGGTGAAGGATGCGGGCGTGGCGAAGGACCTGGTGGGAAAGGTCGAGATCCGGGAGAGCTTTACTCTCGTCGAGCTCGGCGCCGGCGCCGACCCGGAGGCCGTCGCGGAGCGGCTGACCGGAAAGTCGATCCGGAAGCGGAGGCTCGTCGCGAGGTTGGATAAGGGAAGGCAACCGGGAACGGGCAACAGGCAACTGTAGCCTGCCCGTTGCCTGCTGCCTGTTGCCTGTTGCCTGTTGCCTGTTGCCTGATCTCAGCGCTTCTTCTTGAGCAGATCCCGAAGCGGCTGCCCCGGCCGGAACACCGGTGCCGTGGAGCGCGCGATGGCGATGCTGCGGCCGGTGCGGGGGTCGCGACCGTTGCGGGCGGCGCGAGTCTTGGTTTCGAACTGGCCAAATCCGGTGATCTGGACTTTGCCGCCTTTATTGAGCTCGGCAGGAACGATGCCCTTGGCGCCGAAGAGCGTGTCGATGGCCTCGAGGGCCTTGGCTCGCGAGAGACCGGCGCGCTTCGCGAGCTCGGTCACCAGCTCCTGCTTTGTCATCGGCCGCCTCCCGCTGTGCTCTGGTCCCGTTGTCGAGCGGCGGAATATACCACCGCCCTTCTCGCTTGACCCGCCTCGCGGTCTCGGCTATCGTCGGAGCATCGGGGATCTCTCCCCTCTCACCCTGGACTCCTCCTGATGTACAACCTCGCTCGCCCGGGGACGATCGAAGTCATCGCCGGCGTCATGTTCAGCGGAAAAAGTGAGGAGCTGCTCCGCCGCGTCCGGCGGGCGCTCATCGCCCGTCGCCGGGTGCAGGTCTACAAATCCCATCTCGACGAGCGCTACGGCGGGATCTTCCGGGTCTCCAGTCACAGCGGGATCGAGTTCGAAGCGCTTCCGGTGGACAGTGCCGGCGAGATCATGCGGCTCACCCGCCCGGACACCGAGCTCGTCGCCATCGACGAGGCGCAATTCCTGGATGCGGACATCGTCGAGGTCGTCACGACGCTCGCCGCCCGCGGAGTCCGCGTCATGGTCGCGGGCACCGACACCGATTTCCGCGGTGAGCCCTTCGGCATGATGGGTCACCTGATGGCCATCGCCGAGCAGGTGGACAAGCTGAGTGCGATCTGTGTCGTATGCGGCGACCTCGCCTGCCGGAATCAGCGGCTGGTGGACGGCAAGCCGGCGCGGTACGACTCTCCCACGATTCAGGTGGGGGGAAGCGAGGCGTATGAGGCACGATGCCGAAAGTGCCATCGGGTGCCAAGGGAGAATGAGGATCAGACTGCGCTGCTGTAGCCTAGAGCCTTCAGCCTTCAGCCTTCAGTCGCGGCTGAGGGCTGATGGCTGACGGCTGACGGCTCCCGCATGTTCCACGTCGGCCTCACTGGGAACATCGCAGCGGGCAAAACTGCGGTCACCGCCCTCTTCCGTGACTGGGGCGCCACCATCATTGACGCCGATGCGATCGTCCGGCGACTGCAGCGCCCGGGCACCGCGGTGTTCCAGGCGATCGTGGACCGGTTCGGTCCCGGAGCGCTGGCGGCGAATGGTGCGCTCGACCGCCCCGGGCTCCGCGCCCGCATTCTCGCCGATCCCGCCGAAAAGCGCGCGCTCGAAGCGATCGTGCACCCTGCGGTCGAGGCGGAGCGTCAGCGGCTCCTCCGGCGCGCCGGGACCGCCCCCGATGGCATCGTCATCAGCGACATCCCCCTCCTGTTCGAGCGGATGGATCCCTCGAAATTCGGTGCCGTCGTGCTGGTGGACGCCCCCGAGCCGCTCCGGCTGGCGCGGCTGGCGCAGCATCGCGGGATTCACGGAGCGGAGGCCGCCGCGCTGGTCGCAGCGCAGCATCCGTCGGCGGACAAGCGGGCGCGTGCCGATTTCATCATCGACAATGACGGCACCCACGATCAGCTCCGCGAGCGCGCGTGGCTGGTCTACCGAAAACTGATTTCGCGAGCCCGCGCGAGCGCTTGACCCTGCCCGGCCACCGGGGTATCCTCAACGCGGTCTTCCCCCCGAGGATTCCCTGGTGGTCAACGTTCCCGACGATCTCCGCTACACCGCGGATCACGAATACGTCAAAGCAACCCCCGACTCCGGCGTCGTCATCATCGGCGTCACCGATTACGCCCAGGGTGAGCTCGGCGACGTGGTGTTCGTGAATCTGCCCAAGGTCGGCGACCGCTTCGGCGCGCATCAGGCGTTCGGGACGATCGAGGCGGTCAAGGCGGTGTCCGATCTGTACTGCCCGGTCGCGGGAGAAGTGGTGGCGGTCAACCAGGGACTCGATGCCGATCCGGCGGCCGTCAATCGCGCGCCGTATGAAGAGGGGTGGATGATCCGCCTCAAGGCCGATGATTCGGCCGCGCTCGACGGCCTGCTGACCGCCGCGGCCTACCGGGCCCAGATCGGCGCCTGACATCGGGCGCCGTGGTGCATTTCGAGGTCGATGCCCCGGGCGAAGGTTGCCGGGGCATCGCCGTTTCTGAACTCTTCACTCGCCGGAGCCTTGGCCGGACATGAACGCCACGCTGTCGCACTCCCGATTCGGTCCCTTCGTCACCCGCCACCTCGGTCCGAGGGAGGCCGACGTCGCCGAGATGCTCGAGGTGCTCGGCTATCCGAGCCTCGACGCGCTGATCGACGCCATCGTCCCCGTGGGCATCCGGCTCAGAAAGCCGCTGGCGCTCCCGGCCGCGCGAACCGAGCAGGAATCGCTCGCCGCGCTTCGCGCGATGGCCGGGACGAACCAGGTCTTCCGTTCCTATATCGGCCTGGGGTATCACGACTGTCACGTGCCGGGTGTCATCCAGCGCAACGTCCTCGAGAATCCGGGCTGGTACACGGCATATACGCCCTATCAGCCCGAGATCGCCCAGGGACGGCTGGAAGCGCTGCTGAACTTTCAGACGATGGTGTCGGATCTCACCGGCCTGGAAATCGCAAACGCCTCGCTGCTCGACGAAGGCACCGCGGCGGCGGAGGCGATGGCGCTGACCATGGGCGCGGCGCCCCATCACGACGATCCGGTCTACGTGGTCGACCGCCACTGTCATCCCCAGACCATCGCCGTCGTCTCGACCAGGGCGGAGGCGCGCGGCGTGAAGGTGATCGTCACCGACGTGGCCGGCTACTCCTTCGGCCCCGGCGACGCGGGATGCCTGATCCAGTACCCGAACACTCTCGGCGCGGTGATCGACCATCGCGGAATCGTCGAGCGGGTGCACGCGGTGAAGGGGCTCGTCACCGTCGCCACCGATTTGCTCGCGCTGGCGCTGCTTACGCCGCCGGGTGAATGGGGTGCGGATATCGCGGTGGGCAATTCGCAGCGCTTCGGCGTGCCCCTCGGGTTCGGCGGGCCGCATGCGGGGTTCCTGGCGACCCGGGATGCCCACAAGCGGCTGATGCCCGGCCGACTCATCGGCGTCTCCCGCGACCGCGAAGGCCACCCCGCGCTGCGGATGGCGCTGCAAACGAGGGAACAGCATATCCGCCGCGAGAAGGCGACGAGCAACGTCTGCACCGCGCAAGTGCTGCTGGCGGTGATGGCCAGCATGTACGCCGTGTACCATGGTCCCGAGGGGATTCGCGGCATCGCGGAGCAGGTCCACGGCCGCACCGCCCGGCTCGCGGCTGCTCTCCGCGCAAAGGGTCTGAAACTGGCAAGCGACGCCTTCTTCGATACCCTCGTGGTGGAGACCGACGCGGCGACGGCGACCGCGATTCACCAGTCGGCGCGCGCCCGGAAGATCAACTTCCGCACGGTCTCGGCGACCCAGATCGGTATCGCGCTGGACGAGACGGTGAGCGAAAGGGATTTGCAGGATCTGTTCGAAGTCTTCAGTCTTGAGTCCCCCGTCCCCAGCACCCAGCACCCGGCACCCGGCATCCCCGCGCCGTTTGCGCGGACCTCCCCATACCTCACCCACCCCGTCTTCCGGAGCCACCGGTCCGAGACCGAGATGCTCCGCTATATCCGCCGCCTGGAAGCGCGGGATCTCTCCCTCACCGCCGCGATGATCCCGCTCGGGTCGTGCACGATGAAGCTCAACGCGACGGCCGAGATGGTGCCGGTGTCCTGGCCCGGGTTCGGCGCGATGCACCCCTTCGCCCCGCGGGAGCAGACCGAGGGATACCAGCAGCTCTTCCGGGATCTGGAGACCTGGCTCGCGGAGATCACCGGCTTCTCCAGAGTCTCCCTGCAGCCGAACGCCGGCTCACAAGGGGAATTCGCGGGATTGCTCGTCATCCGAGCCTATCACCGGGCCCGCGGTGAGGAGCATCGGACCGTCTGCCTCATTCCCCAGTCGGCGCATGGGACCAACCCCGCCAGCGCGGTGATGGCGGGGATGAAGGTCGTGGTCGTGAAGACCGATGCGCAGGGAAACATCGATCTCGCCGATCTCCGCGCCCAGGCCGAAGCGAATGCGAAAAACCTCGCCGCCCTGATGGTCACCTATCCCTCTACTCATGGAGTCTTCGAGGACGGGATCGCGGAGGTCTGTTCCATCGTGCACAAGCACGGTGGCCAGGTCTACATGGACGGCGCGAACATGAATGCGCAGGTGGGGCTCACCCGTCCCGGGGATATCGGCGCGGATGTCTGTCATTTGAACCTCCACAAGACGTTTTGTATTCCGCATGGAGGCGGCGGGCCGGGCATGGGGCCGATCGGCGTGGCCGCGCATCTCGCCCCGTATCTTCCCGGCCATCCGCTGGTCGAGAGTCCGGCGACGGCGAGCGGCACCGTGTCGGCGGGGCCCTGGGGCAGTCCGTCGATTCTCCCGATTTCGTGGGCGTACATCGCCATGATGGGTCCCGACGGGCTGACCGAAGCGACTCGCTACGCGATCCTGAACGCCAACTACGTCGCCAAGCGGCTCGAGGGGCATTACCAGACGCTCTACTCGGGACATGCCGGACTGATCGCGCACGAGTGCATCCTCGATTGCCGTCCGTTCAAGGTGTCGGCGGGCGTCGAGGTGGAGGACGTGGCCAAGCGACTGATCGACTATTCGTTCCACCCCCCTACGGTGTCTTTCCCGGTGGCGGGAACGCTCATGGTCGAGCCCACCGAGAGCGAATCGAAGGAGGAGCTCGACCGCTTTTGCGAGGCGATGATCGCGATCCGCGAGGAAATTCGGGAGGTGGAAAGCGGTGCGGCCGCCCGGGGAAACAACCTCCTCTTCCATGCGCCCCACACACTGCGCCTTGTCACCGCCGACGCGTGGAGCCGGCCCTACCCTCGGGAACGCGCGGCGTTCCCCGCCTCCGCAACCCGCCAGCACAAGGTCTGGCCCACCGTCGGGCGAATCGACGGCGCGTACGGAGACAGGAATCTCGTCTGCGTGTGCCCGCCGGTGGAGGAGTATGCCGGCGTGAACGGTGAACAGTGAACAGTCAACGGGAACTGCATGACACGGTAGTTCCCGTTCACCGTTCACCGTTCACCGTTCACGTTGTTCCGACG
>Ga0070704_100000052_pt1 | contig 37825 bp, 61 predicted proteins | sample KBSK5252metaG_FD_65467 | JGI IMG/M metagenome (GOLD analysis project Ga0070704, IMG submission 65467) | Corn, switchgrass and miscanthus rhizosphere microbial communities from Kellogg Biological Station, Michigan, USA - KBS K5-25-2 metaG | ecosystem: Host-associated > Plants > Roots >...
GGGGGCAAGATTGGCTCCGGGAGAGGGATTCGAACCCCCATGACTCGGGTAACAACCGAGCAGCTTACCGTTGAGCTGATCCCGGAATGGAGCCGGTGGCGAGTTCCGCCCTCGCCGCCTCCTGCTTACGAAGCAGGCGCTCTACTGAATGAGCTACACCGGCCTGAATTTTTGGAGCACCCTCCGGGTGTCGAGCCCGGTCATGGCGGGTTTGCAGTCCGCCGCGTTCCCGTTTCGCCAAGGGTGCGTGGTAGCGGGAGGAGGAATTGCACCTACCTGTCTCCGAGTTATGAGCCCGGCGGCGTCACTGTACGCCTACCCCGCAACGATGCCCATCGCCGATCCGAGGCCGTCGTGCTGAGCACGCTATCCTGACCTGGTCGAACGACGGTTGATGGAATTTTGGCGGAAGCGGCCGGTGCTGCCCCGGCAACACCCCTTTCGGGGCGGCGCGTTTAGCAAACGCGTGTGGCCACCTACTATCCACGTCGCTTCCATGGCGGAGGCGGCAGGTGCTGCCCCTGCAACGCCATTTCTGACGGCACGCTTTCCGGGCGTGTGCGGCCAGCTAACTATCCGCGTCGCCTCCAAGAAATTTGGCGGAAGAGGCGTGACTTGCACACGCGCCCCGTTTCCGGGTCCACCGTTTTCAAGACGGGGTGGCACGCTCCCTGCCTTCTCTTCCGTGGTATAGTTCAGATGAAAGGTTTCCCTCTCCCGCGCCCAGGGCGCCCGCACTGTGGGTGTCTTGGGTGCGTTTTTTTTATGGCGGAGGGTGGCGGAGTCGGACCGCCAAGGCCCCTTTCGGAACCTACTCCGGTTCGAGCGGAGCGGACCTGCCGATGTACCAAACCCTCCGTGGTCCCGACGGGTGGAATCGAACCACCATCTCTCCCTTATGAGAGGAGCGTCACTACCGTTGGACGACGCCGGGAAATTTTGGAGCCGCTCCCCGGTACTGCCCCGGGATCTGCCGCTTACAAGGCGGCGGTCCTGCTTTTGAACGAGAGCGGCGTGGAGCCGGCGGCGAGTGTCGATCTCGCACCTCAGCATTACCAATGCCGTGTACAGAGCCGCTATACTACGCCGGCTGGTGCCCGCGGAGGGAATTGCACCCCCATCGCCTCCATGTCACGGAGCCATTCTGCTCTTGAACTACGCGGGCGAAAGATTGGTCGGGCTCCGCGGACGTGCGCCGCGCTACTCCTGCACCCCAAGCAGGCGGGTCGCTATCTACCCCTGAGCCCGTAGCAGAATGATCTACAACGAAGAATTTTTCCTGACGAGCTTTGCATACGTCTGGTAGTGCTTCGTCCGGCGTGGACAGATCGCACAGGCGATCGGCAGATCCTGAAGGCTCTTGCTCCTAATCCAGTGATGGATCCAGAAGAAACAGAGAAGTCTCGAGAGCCATCTCCATTGAGGCCAGGAGCGCCAGGACGGAGGGATGTACGGCACGCCCTATTCTACCATCGGAAAGCTTGGAGGGACCGCTGGGAGTTGAACCCAGCCTGGCTGAGCCACAGTCAGCCGTGCCACCGCAACACTTCGGCCCCAAAAATTTGGTGCGCCAAGGTGGAGTCGAACCACCATTGGTCGGTTATCAGCCGACTCGTCTACCGTTGACGTACTGGCGCATGGAGGGGGAGACGGGTTCCGCCCCCGCGATCTCCTCGTTGGCAACGAGGCGTCTTGCTACTCGACTACTCCCCCGAAAAGATTGGTTGCCACGGCAGGAGTCGAACCTGCAACATGCCGCTTCAAAGGTGGCTCTCCGTACCGATACAGAGTGCGTGGCAGTGGTGCGGAGGTGCGGAATCGAACCGCTTATCCCAAGGGCACCAGTTTTACAGACTGGCTCAGATCCCACTCTGAAGCCCCCGCATGAAGTTTGGTGGATCCGGCGAGCTTTGCTCTCGCTACCTCCTGCTTGCAAGGCAGGCGCTCTCCTGATTGAGCTACGGACCCAAGAAGATTGGTGGACCCAGGCGGTTCCGCCCCGCCGTCTGCCGATTGCGAACCGGCCGCTCTACTGATTGAGCTATGAGCCCAAAGGCCACCCCCGCGCCCGCGAACCTCCCGGACGTCTCCAGAAGTTCATGCCGGGACTCGAACCCGGCGGGGTCGCCACAAATTTGGTAGCAGAGGTGGGATTTGAACCCACAAGCCCCAGGTTATGAGCCTGGTGAGGTCCCCAGATGCCTCTCCTCTGCAAGCTTTGGTGGAGACGGGCGGCTATGCTCCGCCTACTCGAGCGTGCCACGCTCGCGTGATGCTGAGTTCACCACGTCCCCTTGAATGTCGTGCGGTCCCCTTTCTGGTTACGGGTCAGGTCCCGCCGCGCGCCCCCCGTGGCTCCCGGGATTCCGGGATTTTTGTGGTGCCGGCCTCCGGTACCGCCCCGGAACCTCCTGCTCTTCAGACAGGCGCGCTACTATCTACGCCAGACCGGCAAGTAATTCTTCTGCCCGAAGCATGATGCCGAGCGCGTAGGCCCAGCGTCTGAACTCCGGGATCTTTCGTTCGTGTTGCTCGATGATCGGCTCGCCTGCAGCCCAGCCGTCCTTTCGGATCGCCTGGCCGTACTCCGTGAGCGCCTGAACGAGCTCCTCGCGACCCTTCATGCGGCACCTCCTACAGGTGTCGCGTTCGCCAGGATGGTATTGTGACGCGAAAGGGAAATTGGCAGAATGCTTCCTAAGGGGGAACCATATGCTGCAAGTCACCGACGCGAACTTCAAAGAGGTCCTGGGCGCTCCGCTGGCCATCGTCGAGTTCTGGGCCGAATGGTGCCCGGGCTGCAAAGCCTCGATGCCGACGATCGAACGGATCGCCAAGGAGCTCCACGGCCAGGTGCTCGTGGTCGGCGCGAACATCGACAACGCGCCCAAGGCGACCGAGAAGTATGAGGTCGCCACGATCCCCACGCTCGTCCTTCTCAAGGACGGCAAGGAGATCAGCAAGATTGACGGCACTTCCCCCTATCGGAAGCTCATGCCGGATCTGAAGGCCAAGCTCGGCCTCTAAAGATTGGCTCCCACGCCAGGATTCGAACCTAGATTACCTGGGTCAGAACCAGGCGTCCTACCGGTTAGACGACGTGGGAATGGCAGCGCCGATGGGACTCGCACCCACTAGACTCCTCCTTGACAGGGAGGCGGCTCGACTCTTTGCCTTCGGCGCTAGATGAATTTTGGCAGACCGCCCAGGAGTCGCGCCTGGCTGCTGGGCTTTGGAGGCCCTGCTGATCACTCGATCGCGGTCTGTGAATTTTGGACGGGGAGACGAGAGTCGAACTCGCACTTCAACGTTGGGAACGTCGCGGGCTACCGCTACCCCACTCCCCGGGACCGCCCAACCGGAATCGCACCGGCATCACCTGGGTGGAAACCAGGCGCTCTGCTGTTGAGCTATGGGCGGAGGAAACGAGAGAGCCAGGTGGAGGCGGATCAGCTTGCCCTCCACTTCGCCGGCGCTGAGCTCCGGTCGCCCGAGTCTACGGTCCGGCTCTCTCATTGAATATTGTTCGGCGCGCCACGCGCTTGAAGATTTCGTCCCCCTCACGTATACTTGCTGACTGAGCGAATGGCGGTATGCCATTAAGGTCGGGGAGACCCACCCTTCCCGGATGGGTCTCCCCTCCCGATCTTTGTCGTTCCAGCCCGATTATCAAACGCGGCGCGCGCCAACGCGCCGCAGCTTCCTGGCTCAGGGGCCCGGCCGGAGCCGATGGCTTCCTGAGTCCCTTGATCACGCCCACCGGCCCTCACGGGTCGGTGGGTACAACAAAAAAACCCCGCGTCCTTTCGGGCGCGGGGTTTTCAGTTTCTTCGAGCTCTTGTTACGTCACCATCGACCCCGCGCCCTTCTGTTCGATGGTTCGATTCCCGGCGGGCTTGTTGCTCGTCGCCTGGGAATACAAACCCGCGAACGACCAAGCCGCCGAGTGGAGGATCTCTCCCATCGGTCGCCTTGGATCTTGGACGCAGGATATTGATCTCACGGAAGGGGTCGCCTCCTTGTTAAGCGGTCTTCTTGCTTCAACAAGGTAGCCGCCGGAAGGTTCGGTGTCAAGCAGAAAAAATCTGAAATCCAGGTCCGACATGTTTAACCATGACGCCGCGCCTCTCCGGCTATAGAAGCTCTTCGTCGCCCTTCGCCGATACGACCCAGATGCCTGGACCATTTCCCTCGGGATCTCTGGACGGAAAAAGGATCATGCCCGTCATGACGAGCACGAAGGGAGGCTTTTCCCAGGATGGAATATCCCATGCCTGGTGAGAAAGTTCCTGAGCCGTCATCGGGCGAACGTCCCTGATGAGAAGGCCCTGGAATCCCCGTTGGTCCTCGGCGCTACCAAACAGGTAGAACGAGCCTCGCGGAGAATCCCCGAAGATGGTCCCTGGTTGGTTCATCTCTGGGTCGGAGGACGGGAAGATCCTGACTTCCCGATCTTCGCGCCTCCCGGCCAGAGTGACCACCGCCGGCGATTCGTGCCAGCCGCGGGCGGAAAGCTCGGCGGCCGACATCTTTGAGATCGCCTTGATGTAGAGGCCGACGAGTGCGCTCTTCTTCAGCTTCGCCACGAGCTACTTCTTCGGCTTGATCCCCATGGCGCTCAGCTTCTTGATCGCGCAAGCCCTGAGCTTCTGTTTGTTCTTGGCCGCGCCCTTCGCTCCCTTCGCCATCATGCGAGGGTTGAGGCCGAGATCCTTGATGCAGGAACTGTACGCCTTGAGGGCGGGCGGCAGAGTCTTCTTGGCCATCTCGATCTCCTTCTTTGCTTGGACCCAATCCAGACGGATTAGTCTACCCTTCTTCGGGCGGGGAGACAATGAACCCTTTCGGTTTCCAGTCGATGGGCGACCTTTCGCTCTCATAGAGCTCAACCGCCTTTGGAATGATCTCCTGAAGCTCGGCAGCAGCCCGCTCCGGCGTCCAGTTCTCCAGGTTCAAAAGATACTGGGGAGGGCCGTGCTGCTCGACATAGGCCCAGGCCGCCTTCGGACCCTTCCGATTTTCGACCTTGGAGACCTCCTCCATGTGGTCGCTTATCCAGCGGTCGTAATCCGGATTTGAGTCCTCCGGAAAGGTCCCCTTGTCGAACATGATCTTCCACGACTTCGGCGGCGAAGGGAAAGAGCCATGCTGCTCAGCGTGCTCCAGGTCGTTGATGTCGTCGCTGCGCTTGAACATGAGGGTGTAGTGAATGTGGGGCGGCCACGAATCGTCGGCCTTCCAGCGGTTGACGGCGCCGTAGCGAAGATCCCAGAAGTTCGTCGCCCGAGGCCCACGATCGAGATCCATGGTCGTCCAATAGGCGCGCAACGCACTCATCAGCTTGTTTGGAACCGTGACCAAGACAATCTGGGCTTTTTGCTTTGACATGGATTACTGACGCGTCACGCTCAGATTCACAACCTTGACCTCAACCGACGGAGACTTGGTCATGCCGTAGTCGAAGATCACGACGCGAGGCTTCGGCTTCTTGATGACACCGACGTTCTTCGAGTCAAAGTCGATACCCAAGATCCCGTAGTAGCGAAGCGCGCGAAAGGCGTCGGCTAGATCGAGAAGAACGGCTTCATCGACCCCGCACCCTTTGGACCTGAGAAGTTCGATCATGAGCTCGACTTCCTTGGCGAGAACTTCCGGATCGACGTCCTGAAGGCGCTCAGCTGAGACCTTCTCCGTCGCGGAGGCGAGAACTTCTCCCATGATCTTGTCGAGCTCTCCCGCGGCCTCCTTATCGAACCTGTCAAGCGTCGTATCGATCGAATCGCGCACAATGACGCCGATACCCTTTCGCCCATCTGCCACGATGAAAGCGTCGTGGACGAACGACAGGTTGGGATGCCGAACGCCGATCAGATTGGCAGCTGCGCTGATTTCGTTCCCGTCCATGGTGACCTTGACGACCCGATTCTGGCCGAGCATGTAGACCGCGCCCTTGGCCCCGCTGCCCAGATACTTTCCTGGTTCCTGTCCGGCCCGCATGGAAACCAGCTTGGCGATCGCATCGCCGGCCTCCGATCCGAACGCTCCGCGCATCCCGCGGCGAAAGGTCTTCCCCCCAGCCCACACGAGCGTGATGCCGGAGACGACGTCCGGCGGAAGTTCGTCGACCTCAACGTTCCTCTCCGGAAAGAATTTCGAGATGAAGCCCATCTTCGGGCTGCGCCGCTTCCCCGACCCGTAAAGCTTATGGCGAGGAAGGAAAATCGAACGAAGAAGTTGAGTGACGAAGGGCTGTTGGTAGGCCTTGAGAGATTTCGGTTTGCCTTCGAAGACGGCCTCCCCCTCATCCCTAAGGTCATCCGAGTACTTCACTTCTCCGACACCCAGAACGATGATCTTGGACGCCGGAATGATCTCGGCATTCTCAACCACGTCGAATTTTTCGATCATCTCCTCGATGCTTCCGAGATTTTCAGCCGAGTCATAGACCTTCTCGTAAGCTTGTTCGGCCTGCGCCTCCGTCGCTTTCCCTTCTGGGCGGTCAGGGTCGTCTTCGATTTCCTCCCTGGCCATCTGAGCAACATCCTCGACGCGTTCACCGCTCACGATGATGATCGAGTCCAGATCGTCCGCATTCACCTCAAGAACGACCGCTCTGTTTTTCTCGGAGTCATCTTCCGAGGCCATCTCCGCGGCCGGCACTGGAGATCCGTATAGTGGGAACCCCACTGGCATTCCCTTGAGAGCCATGCGCGGAAGGCTTCGCTCCGTGGTGTAGGTGTAGAGCTTCACCTAGTTCTCCGGAACGGCATGCCTGACGAAGCGTGCTGGAACGGGGAAGCCTTGCCGGCCATGAATCTGATCGTAGCGGTCCATGACGTAGACGTTTCCCCAGTCATCGGTGGAAGCGACGATGCCGACTTGCCTGAAGAGTTCCGACCAGAGCTGTTTCGTCGGTGCTGGCGCTTCCTTGAACGTCCAGTGCCTCCTCCAGGCCCGATCGACGATGACCTTGTCGCCTTGGGAGAAGTTTCCGACGAATTCGAGGTCGGCTTTCTTTTCCTCCGCCTTTTCCTGCGCGGCGGTCATGTAGCGCGGCCGCGGCGTCGAGATGCCGAGCTTCGGGTCCTCGTATTCCCGACTGACTTTATCCTTGGATGGAACCGACCGCCACTCCCGGACAGCCGTCCAACGAGAGGCCAGGTCCCTGCCGTACTCATCCGCTTTCTCCTTGGTCGGAAACCTGAGCGCGTTGCCGACCCATTCGCCGCTCGAATCGGCAATCACTTCAACCTTGTAGCTCATGGTTTTTTCTCCCCAGAGAGCCCAGGATCCCCCTTATGCCCGACAGCGTTTGGGCAGCGCATTCCCGGCTCTTCTTCTTCTGGAGTAACCCACCCGGGACGCTTTTCATCGATCGCTCGAATCGCATATCGAATGGCCAGCGTCAGAGCCATTCCCAGGATGGCTAACCCCAGGACGATCGAAGCCGTTAGGATCACGCTAGTCGAAGAAGATCTTGTAGACGAGATATGCTGCTCCGCCGATGAGCGCGACGTTGATGACCGTGTCCAGGGGGCCGTCTACGGGCGGATTGTCCCCGATCAAGGTCCGGAGCTCGCCGGAAGTGCTCTGAAGACGAATGGCAGAATGCGCGCGGCATCCGCAGAGATGCTTGGGCCCCTCAAACTGGGGAGGTTTGAATGTCGGAGCCTGGCTCAACGAATGCGACAAACGCGTCTCCCTTCCGAGTAATGCCCTTCAGGAGCAGTTTACCGTGTCCGTCGGTCTCGGTCCAGTAGATCGCGCTGGATAGCTCTCCCTTCTCCTTGGAATCCGCCATAGCCCAGTCGTGACGCGCCCAGCGCCAGAGATCCTGGATCCGGTAATAGTCCCTTCCCTGCATGAGAACGAGCTTCGGACTTGCCATGGCCAGCTCGCCCAAGATCGAATACAGGGTGCGTCTTCCGGATGTCATTGGCGGCCGATCAGCTGGATCCATTCTCGGCATCTCCAACATAGGCATGGAACGTGGTGCTTGGGGTAGATCCTAACGATACCGCCGCAAGCCTTGCAGTGAACGACGCGCGCCCGGCGTTCGATCACTCCAAGCTTAACCCGGCGGCACCGACATCTTCCGACACGAGCCTTCGAAGGACTTCCGGCGCCGGAAGGGAGTATCTTACGAAGAAGCATGACCGTCATTTAATTTCACGAGGAAGAAGAGTGCGAATGTAGTCGGCATAAGCGGACTTCCCGAGCAACTCTGCGGCCTCGCGAAGCTCTTCATTTCCGATCCAACCGTTGCTCCAGGCGATCTCTTCAAGGCAGGCGACTTTAAGATTTTGGCGCTCTTCGATCGTCTGGATGAAACCGGATGCCACGAGAAGGCTTGCGGGCGTTCCCGTATCGAGCCATGCAACGCCGCGACCGATCTTCTCGACAGAGAGGCACCCGTCCTTCAGGTAGAGGTTGTGGAGATCCACGATCTCCAGCTCACCTCGCGCGCTGGGGCGAAGCGATGCGGCCCGGTCACAGACGGTATGGTCGTAGAAGTAAAGGCCCGGAACCGCCCAATTCGATTTCGGAACCTTTGGCTTCTCCTCAATGGAGATGACGCGATCCGAAGCATCGAACTCGATGACTCCGTAACGCTCAGGATCCTTGACCTGGTATCCAAAGATGACGGCGCCGCTCTTCAGGTAGGCGGCACGCTTCATAGTGTTCGGGAGCCCGTGACCGTAGAACAGATTGTCGCCCAGGATGAGACAGGCTGGCCCTCCCGCAAGGAAATCCCTTGCGATGATGAAAGCCTGGGCAAGCCCTTCAGGTTTCGGCTGCTCGGCATATTCCAACCGAAGACCCTGAAGTCTTCCGGTTCCGAAGAGCCTGCGAAAGAGAGGAAGATCCTCCGGGGTGGAGATGATCAGGATGTCCCGAATGCCAGCAAGCATGAGAACACTCAAGGGGTAGTAGACCATGGGCTTGTCGTAGATCGACAGAAGCTGCTTGCTCACCGCCCTGGTCGCCGGATAAAGGCGGGTTCCAGATCCGCCAGCGAGCACGATCCCCTTCATGCGCCCTTCCTTCTCTTGGATTGGCCAATCCACTCCGCGTTCGAACAATACCACTTGAGCGTGCCCTCGAGCCCTTTTTCGAACGGGATTTCAGGCGCCCATCCAAGGTCCCGCTTTGCTTTCGAGCAGTCAATCGCATACCGGCGGTCGTGTCCGAGACGGTCCTTGACAAGTTGGATCAAGGACTCCGGCCTTCCAAGGCCCCTCATGATCGCACGGGCAACTTCGATGTTGGGCCGCTCGTTTCCACCACCGAGATTGTAGACTTCCCCGGAGCGTCCCCTCTCGAGCGCCGCAAAGATGCCCCGACAATTGTCCTCGACATGCAGCCAGTCGCGAACATTCATTCCGTCCCCATAGAGAGGGCAGCTCTTTCCTTCGAGGGCGTTGGTGACGAAGAGCGGAATGAACTTCTCGGGATACTGGAAAGGGCCGTAGTTGTTCGAGCTGCGGGTGACAACGGCATGGATCCCGAAGGTCTTTGCATAGATCTGGGTCAGGAGATCCGCCGCAGCCTTCGTCGCGGAGTATGGATTCTTCGGATCCAGGGGCATCGTCTCGACGAATGCTCCAGCCTCAGGAAGAGATCCGTAGACCTCGTCAGTCGACACCTGAAGGAACTTCTCTACGCGATATCGCTTGACCGCCTCAAGCAAAACGATAGTCCCCTCAATGTTGGTCCTGGCAAAAATCGCAGAGCCCTTCAAACTGCGATCCACATGGGACTCGGCCGCGAAGTTGACCACCGCAGCAAACCCGGACCCTACGATATCGTTCACCAGAGCCGCGTCCGAAACCGATCCCTGAACGAGCGAGTATCTCGCCGGATCGACATCCTTCAAGTTCTCAGGATTTGCCGCATAGGTCAGCGAATCGAGGTTGACGACGGTGTTCTTTCCCGAGGAAAGCACCATCCTGACGAAGTTCGATCCGATGAACCCGCACCCGCCCGTGACCAAGATATTCACGGCCGCCCCTTCCACCAGTCGAAGGTGCTTTTGAGACCGGCTACAAGACTGTGCCGCGGAGACCATCCGGTCGACCGGAGCTTGGAGTTGTCCGCCACGATCAGCATCGGCTCACCCTTCCAGTACGGAATCGCGCCGATCAGGATCCGATCCGGCCGACCGCCGATCTCTCCGATGATTCGCCCGATGTCGCCCGTCTTCACCGCTTCTCCGGATCCGACGTTCACCGTCCCCTCGAGCTTGCTTTCGGCTACCGTACAAACGGCCGTCGCGACATCCTCGACGTGCAGATAGTCGCGTTTCTGCTCGCCGGGGGAAAGCTTCACGTCCTCGTCTCTCAGAACGGACTGGATGATCGCCGGCACGAAGCGGCGCTCTACTTCCCACGGCCCGTACTGGTAGAAGAAGCGAAGCCATGCCGAATTCCCGCGCTTCACGAGAACCTGCCTGAGCTCGTCTTTGCAGCGTGCGTACAAGGATGTCGGAAGCGTCGGACTGTCTTCAGAAAGCTTTCCGATCTGGGTATCGAATTCAAAGCAACTGCCCGAAACGACGACCCTGCAGTCGACTTTGGAAATAAGCCTTTGCGTTGCCTCCAGGCAGTGGAAATTGTCTTCGGAATCCAAGTATCTCCCGGGAGAAGCGATCCAGGCTAGGCTGACGACCAGGTCGGGCTTGACAGGGAGCGCGTCGATCGCGCCCACATGAATCTTGAGCTTCGAAAGATCAGCAATGCGCTCTCTGTTGCTTCCGTCCCGGACCGTGGCGTGGACCTCGTGACCGCGGCGGATCAGCTCCCTCGCGACATGGGAGCCGATCCATCCTGTTGCGCCGGTAAGAAGAATCTTCATCGTGCCTCCGCCAGAGCCCGCCAGTCTTCCAGGAGAGAAGGAAGAACGAGTTCATCCATGAACTGATTCGATCGGTGCCGAGACGACCGCTCTTCGAGCGCCCACCGCTCGTCGCCCCACCTGGAAGTCTCGGAGATCATGTTAGCCGCTTCATCGGCCGTCTTGTAGCAGTATGCGTTACCCCCGAGATAGATTTCAGCGTTTTGCTCGGAGCGAGCGAGGACCAGCCCGCCCTCGCTCCACGCTTCTGTAATCGAGATCGGCATCCCGAATGAATGCCCCTTTGGGTCAGAGGTGTCTAGGTAGATCGACGCTTTTCGATAGAGAGCCCACGCCTCGTCGGGAAGCACGTCGATCCGGACGTCGACGATGCCTCCCATCTTTCTGCTCTTCTCGGACAGTTCCTCCGGATATCCCTCGGCACCTCCCGCCCTCGCGACCCCTAGAACGAACTTGAAGTCGTCGGTCAGGCGCTCCGCCACCTCAAAGAAATCCGAAAGTCCTTTAGTAGGAAGTCCCGCCGCAAGACGAAGGACAAGCTTCCGATCCTTCTTCCCGCCCAGATCTTCTCGTGGATGGAACGCGACGGGAAGCGCGCGGACCTTCTCCTCATCCTTGACCTGGACTGCGAAATGCGGAAAGAGGTAAATTTTCTTCACCGAAGAGATGGCCGCCACTTTCCTAAGCATTTCAGAGGACCAGTCGAACGAGTGACCCCTGATCGTGATCGGAATGGGCCTCGGGATCGACTTGTAGTAGGCTTCAGCGACCGGCATGTAGTGGCAGTGAACCACGTCCGGCCTAGCATCTGCGATCGCTTCCGAAATTTTTCCTCGGTAGACCTGGCAGATAGGCTTGAGGCCGGGATGCCTGCACTCGGTAGACCAGACACGGACGTCCACGCCATGGCGAAGCGCGAAAGCGATCTCGACGTCGATGTACGTCTCCGAGATCTGTGGGTAGTTCCAAAGAAGATAGAGAACCCTCATGGCGCCCCCTCCGCAGCCTGAACAAGCTCCGCAATCACCTCCCTGCGAAAGATGACCCGTCCCTGATGAAGGTCGACCGTATGCTTTATAAAGTCGAAATCGCCCGCATACCGTGAAGTCCAGTGCCCAACAAGACCCTTTATGTTTGGGATAGCAAACATCTGGGAACTCACATTTCCGGGCTTGAGTTCCGGCTTCTCCCAGATGATCCTTCCCCGATGCTTCATCCGAAAAACGATAGGAGTCCGGGGGCTCTCGATCACTCCACGCCTGATCGTGGCCAGAGCTCCAGGCAAATAGGTGTCGTCATCGTCCATGAAGATCAGATACTCCCCATGAGCCTGGGTCATACCGATGTTTCTTGGCGTGGCGCCCCAATCGTACATTCGGACGGGAGTCTCGAGATAGGAGTACCTGCCACCGGCCGACTCGACTAGGCAACGGATATCCGGATTTGGACCGTCAGAAATGACGATCACTTCGTCAAGCAGCCCCAGCTGACCATCGAACGACTTGATCGAAGAAGCGAGAGACGGCCTTCCGATCGTTGGAATAATGACGCTCAGGACCGGAGAGATTGTTGTCACAGCTTGTGCTTCTGCCTGATCTTGGCAAGGGCCGGCTCAAACGGAACGGACGCGGAGATCCCGATGTCGAAATGATGCAGCTCAAAAAGCACCTTTGGAATATAGACGCCTCGATGACCTTTCTCCGCAAGCGTGAGCCAGAGATCCCAATCCTGAAACCTCTTGATCGACGGATCGAATCCAGGGAAAACGTCCCGGCGCATGAGACTCATCGTCTCGACGTAGTTACCGTTCCTGAGGGACTTTGGATCCCACGGCTGGGCACGCCGAAGTCCTGGAGGATTCGGATATTCGATTCCAGGGTAGCAGACCATCGTCGTGTCGCTGTAGGCGAACGACGCTCCAGGATCTTTCTTGAGAGCCCCCAGCATCTCCTCGAGCGCCCCCGGAAGCAGGATACTGTCGTCGTCGACGAACATGAGGTAATCCTGGGTCGCCCTGGCTGCGCCGGCATTCCGTTTCTCGCAGGCGCCCCCGCCTCCGCTCTCGATCAGAATCTCTGCTGGTTCGTTGGCGGAAACCGACGGGAGACAATGCGCCTGGAACCAGTCAGCCCGGCTCTTTCGATGGGGGATGACGACGCTGATAGGGAGCATCACTTCTTGATGGTGGCCGCCATGTCGTTCACGGCCTTCATGCTCTCGTCCCAGGTAACTTCAGGCATCATGCCTTTCAGCTGCGGCACCACGACCGCTACGAAGATCTCGAGCGCCGCGGGCAGGCGATCGCCCAACGATGGTGCATTCTTCCGGATCGAACGCGCCAGGAGACCGTCGATCATGCTCTTCCTGCAGGTCGCGCAGACCTTCGATTGGCCGACTTCCTTCGAAGTGTCGACCGCGCTCCTGATGAGGCTTGTGAAGCGGTCGATCGAGCGGTCGATTTCCCGCTCGCACACGCGGCAGCTGCCGTCGGAGATCTGACAGGCACAGATATTGGTCTCGAGGGGCGAAGGCGCGGGAGGGGCGCTGGCAGTCGGCTTTGCGGACGTGGACTGGACCGTCTTGAGAGAGATCCCTCCGGCCAAGACGATATCGGCTCCGTTCCTTCTGGCCGTGAGCTGCAAAATCCCCAGAACCTCCCCAAGCCACTGGGCACCGATCTCTTTGCCGGCCGCGTTCACGATTTCGGAAAGAGCGTTCCCCGCAACGGTCCCTGCCACCGCGCCGTAGAAGGCCATGAACTCCTGAGGATCCGGAAGGCGTCCCAGGAGTTCCTGAAGCCGAGCTCCGACCTCATTCCCGATCGTGACCCCGGTCCCGGTGATCTCTTCCATGCTCATGCCCATGGGATCTCTCCGTTCCTTCCGATGTTCAAGCGAGGACTTCTACTCCGCCTTGGGCTTGCGGGGGCCTTTCCGGCTCGTGAGGTCGTCGAGCTCCTGATGAAAGTCCCTGCTCGTCTGCCCTGCCGGGGCGACTTCTTTCCCGTCCTGGACAATCCTCCCCTTCCGATGGAACTCGACCGTCGCGGTCGACGCGAAAGGCCGGACAACCACGGGGGCACCGGAAGCCTGCGGCAGCCTGTTCGGACGCTGTGCTTCAGCTACAGCGCGGCCAATCGCCTCGGGGAGGCCCTGTAGAAGCTGCCTCGTCTCCTCCAGCTTCTGATTCAACTGCTGAACAACGGGGTGAGCCATCACCTGCTCGAGGGTGAGAGCCTGTTGGTCTCCCGCTTTTGAATGGATCAGGCCCTTCTTGCCGATCTTCTTCTTCTCGCTCATAGTTCGGATCTCCTCTGAACCGCCTCGGCGATCTCTTTGTATGGGCGCGCCTGGTCCTCGCCATGAAGGCCAAGCTCCCGGTACATCTTCACCTTGTTGTCCGCCGAAGCCTTCAAGGTCAGCGCGACATCCATGAGCTCCTCCCGAAGAGCTGCCTCGATCAGCGCGGCGGTTTGATCCGGATGCTCGAGGACTTTCTTCGTGAAATGCTCAACCCTCTCTCTAAGCTTCATCTATCCACGCCCTGGAAATAGCGACTGGCCCTTTCCATGGTTGCAGTTTGGACCGTGCTTGTGCGGTTGGTGCCCGGGCGAGTGGCCGCCGGGCGCATCCATGGGCTTGAGGTCCGGGCGCAGAAGGCCGCCTTCCCGAATGAGATAGCTCTCGACTTTCGTCAGCATCTCGTTCTCCGGAAGCCGCGCACACACCTGGCAGACGACGTAGGTGGCAACGTTGTAGCCGGGAACCAGCCTCTGCATGATGGCATTCCTGGGCGTGTAGGCGCCGACGTGCGAGGCCTCTTTCTTTGGAAAGATTCCTTCGCAGCAGGCGCACCGGAAGTTGGTGGACTGCGCCAGAGCTTCCTTGTGGCGGGAGACCAGAGCTCGAACCGCCTGACTTCGGCCGACGGCCATGATTCACCTCACCCTGAAGAGACGGCCTATCCTATACCTGAACGCCCGGCGACTCCACCGCCATCTGCCCAAGGCCGTCCGGAGCCGGCACGAGCTCGAGATTCTTGAAGTCGTCCCCGTAGCGGCTTGCCCGGAGCTCCGGAAGCGCCTCGCAGAAGATGCCGCGGATCTCCGCATCGGCGGGGCCCGAGCAGCGAAGCTTCATCATCCATTTCCACTCCGCGACCGAGGCCGAGAAGATCATCTCGGTCCAGAGAGCGTTCCCCAGGTAACCGCGCGCGGCCCCCCGCGCCTGCTTCCGCGCGGTGAGCTTTTCGACGCCGCGGCCGATCAGCCAGGGCTCCAGGCGCTGGACGACGAAGGAATAGGCTTCCTTCGAGTGCTTCTTGATCGACGAGGTCATTCCTTCCATCTGACTGAGGTGATCGGTAGGCTGAGCCTTGTCCTCGAGATACTCCTGGACCAGCGGATGGTCGACCCAAGGAGATTCGGCCTCGTTCACGAAACGCGTACTGCGCTGGCTGACGGCGGTCCGGAACTTGTGCCGGACCTGCTCATGGGACCAACCCCGGCTCCCGCACATGAACAAGGAGATCCACTTCTCCTCGTCCGTGCGAGGCTCGACGATGCGATCAGCCTTGTAGTTCGTCGTGGACCAAAGCGCGCGCTCCTGAGGAGGAACAATCTGGGGAAATGACCGCTCCGCGAAAACGGCCAGCCGATCTCCAACCGAACCCCTCTTTCCGACCAAGTCCGGGAACGTGTTCAGATAGGGGAAATTCTTCGTCCAGTGGTTCCAATCCAAGATCGCTCTTGGATTGAAGGTGATCCGGATCCTCTCATAATCGGCCTCAACCCAAATCCCGGGGCGGTTAATGAGAGACCAGAGCATGAGCGGATAGCAATCGGCGAGCTCAACCGTCATCGCGAAATGCTCGTAGACGGATCCGTGACCGACTTCCAGGATGTGCTTGTGGTAGTCCTCGGTCGAACGTCCGCGCCCGAGTGAGTCGTAGCAGGTTCGACCACTTAGCTCGCTCAGCCGCTCGGCAGCGGTCCCGAGCATCTGGTCCGGAGCGGGCTTCCCGAGCTCCTCCGGGATCCTGACCTCATCGCCGCCGTCCCAGACAAGACGCGCGATCATGCCATATTTTGATTTCATGGGACAGCTCTCTCCTCGACACCGTGAGTATACGGGGTATACAGAGAGCCGTCAAGCAGAATGGCGTGGAGGTCAGGATTTGGCCGGATCCGGCTGGGACGGCTGCTGCTCCGAAGGGGCGGCTTTGATCACGTCCTTTGCCTTCCAGCCCTTCGCGTCGCGGGCGATCCGGAACTGAACCGTGTCGCCCACCGCGAGTTCCCGGAAGCCTTCCATCTTGATCGCCGTGTGGTGAACGAAGATGTCCTCGGTGATTCCGAAGACACGGATGAATCCATAGCCCTTCACGTCGTCCCACCGGCGCACCGTGCCGGTCATCAGCTTCTCGCCGTCTTCCATGTTCATTTTCTCCGGCCTACCAGTCGGGTCTCGAGGCCCTGACCTCGGTGGGCCATTGTACAGGAATCGGGATCGCGTTGGGAGCCCCGAAGCCCCATGACGACGGCCCGAGCACGAGCGCATTCGCCCCGAACGGAATCGTCGGGACTACCGTCGTGGGCCGCTGGGCGAGCCGAACTTCTCCCAGAAACCTGGGAGCCCAGAGGTCTCGACCGATGCCCATCGCGAAAGAGGGGTTCACAGGACCTCCGTCGCCGCGTAGAGAAGCGCCCCGATCGCCGCGATCCCAAAGAGCGGAGATCCTCCCTCATCGGGCTTCTTCGCCTCCGGGCTCACTTCTCCGGGAACCCCGCAAACGCCGTTCACCGGCACGGGAGGCGGCTGAGGGACGATGTAGCCGCCCTGCTGGATGTACTTGGCGACGCCGGGAACGTTGGGCTCGGGCTTGTTGGGGCAGGTGGGCGGGAATCCCTGTCCGGTCGAACAGATCGCCCCGCCGTCTTCGGTGGCCTGGCAGCAGATCCCGGGCGGAACAGGCTTCCCGACCCCAAGCGTCCTGCGCGGACGCGCAAGCGTCGCGTAGGTTACACGCGGACGGGAGAAGTAGAGCGGCGGGAGAAACGTCTGCTGATACCCCCACCATTCGAGATTTCCGTTGCTGTAGACCCCTCGCAATGCCACGCGGCGCGGCCCCGCGAGAGATCCATAGGATCCTCCGGACGGGGCAAGCTGAGTCAAACCCGGAGTAGCACCAGGCTGCATAAGACCTCCCGGAAGGCCCGGCATCGAAGAAACGGATCCACGACACTTCGTGCCGTCCCAGAACTCTCCGGGACCGCACCCCGTGCTTGCCACAGCTGGAGGCTGCGGCGGAGCTCCCGGAAGATTGTTCGCCGAATAGGGATTCTGCGTCATGTCCTGGGGCGGCTGAACGTTCTGGGTGAGAGGTGCGATCGGTGCCTGCTGGGAAGGGATCGCGGGAAGTCCGCGAACCTCCCGATCCCTGCTCATCAGGGCCTCGCAGTCGTTCTGGTTCAGACCCGTGCTTTCTCCGCCGGGCGGCCGCGGCCCCCAGCTGTATCCGGATCCCATAACGTACCAGCAGCCGTTTCCCACCGACGCCACGGGCGGCGGAGGCATCGACGGCGCGGGCGGAGGCTCCGGAGGAGAGATGGGTTCCGCTTCGGATCCCGTGGTTACGGGAGGCTCCGGCATCGGAGGGATATATCCAGGTCCAGGTCCTCCGGTGGGAACGGGGGGCCTGCCTCCAAACGCTCCGCGCCCAGGGCCCCGCTGGCCGGTGGCGACGGGCGGATTCGTGTTCGGAGGCGGAGGAGGAGGCGCTGGATGGCGCCAAGGCTCCCCCGTCTGGACAGGCGGATTGTACGTCGTGAACGGAGCCGTCCCTGGTCCTGGTTTCCGGACAGTGTCGAGGATCGCTTCGGGCTCGTCACAAAAACGCCGGATCTCGCTGAGCGCCCGATTTCGTACTTCGTCGTTGGGAAGGCCGTCAAGAACGCTCTGGATCGTCGCGGTCGCATCCCTCTGAGTGCGCTCGCCGGCGGCTCCATCGGCGCCCCAGCTGAGATCTGCGTTGTTGTAGGCGTTGACCGCATCGCAGACCCTGCCCAGAACTTGATCGGGAAGCGTCTCGAACCCCGTAGCCTGCCCGAGTCTCGAGGAAAGGAGATGCGGGTTTTGGACTCGGTACGCTCTCATGACGCCTCCGCTGATCGCCTTCGCCTTCCTGGGAACTTGAAGAAGTCTACCTCATTGCCGCACTGAAAAACAGACTTTGCCTCATCGGCAAGATTTCCGAGCACGCGCAGCCGGCTTCAGCTTCCCGTAGGTCACGCACGCGAGTTTCCTCTTCCCGCGGCATTTCGTCCGGAACGTCCCCGGAACAAAACAAGTGACGGGCCTCTGTCGGATCCGGAACGAGGTTTTCGTCTCCCGGATGGTATTCGACGCGCGACGGGTGTGGTACTCGGCGACTTTCATCGCCGCCTTTCGATTCGGCGCGTTGGGATGCTCTTTCTTGATGATGACGGTCTGCGGAACGAAGTCGCTCTTGTCGGCCACGGCTATCCTCCGCGTTTCCTGATCTGGATCAGCCGCTCCTGCCTGAGAGCCGACTCGTAGTTCGGATGGCGACCTAGAAGCCTCCTGGGCTTGCGTTTGGTGTAGAGACATTTCTTCTGCTGGTTCCGTGGCCGCTTCGGATCGATGTCTCTCTTTCGGCAGTCCCGGATGACTCCGAGGGAAGGTCCCGAACTGGACTTCGGCATCACCCCTATTATGGGCGATCGCCGGCCACCGTTGAAGGCTTTTCTTCCTCGCAGTCCGGACAGCTCCTGGTGATGACGATCAGACCAAGATCAAGAGGAGCCTCTCCCGATCCATTGCAGGTGGTGCATTCGCTCCGCTTCTTCGGGGGAGGAACCTCGAACAGGCTGGAGACCTGGCCGAAGATCGCCATGGCAGACTCGAGGTCCCCTACCAGGGTGTCGATCAGATTCTCAACTTTTCCGCTGCGATGTCCCGCATCGTAGGCCCGCCGTCGATTCTGGTCTGAGAGAATGTTGTAGGCGTGGGTGATTTCCTGGAATCGCGCTGCAGCCTCGGCGTCCCCTGGATTCCTGTCCGGATGGAAGGGGCTCGCGCACCTCCGGTAGGCGGCCCGGATCTCGTCGACCGATGCCGTAGGTTGGACTTCTAGAAGCTCGTAGTAATCGGCCATGACGTCGAGTACCAGTATACTTTCCAGCCCGAAGTCCGCGCTAACTCTTTTTCGTAGCAGGATATTCTGCCGTTGCCGTCGAACGATAGATGGAGATCTGGAATTTCCTGACCTGAACATCCGGAAGCAAGCAGGCGATCAGGTAATCCTTCGCTCCGCAAGACTGGCATCGACCGAACGACGCCATTTCATGGCACCCCGAACAGGGAGTTTTCTTGGCGTGGCATACACCGCACAACAGCATCGACATGATTCTACCTTGAACACCACCCGGAATCACTTCCACGGCTTCGGTCTCTCGCCGCCGACGGCGATCCAGTCCAGAATCTCGATGTGCCAACGCACGCAGAGGACGGTTTCTCCTGGACCGTACATGCTCTCATACAAGCGGAACCAATGCTTCCATTGCGCAGCTACGTTCTTCGGGCTGATCTCCATACGCTCAAGATGCCGGTCCACACAGACGCCGTCCTTTCCGATGGAGTACCCGCATAGAGCCCGCGCAAAGCAGCTCTTGGCATTCTCGCCCCACTCCTTCGGATCAAGCCTCCAGCGCTTCTTGAAGAATCTGGCCTAAGTGACCATCGAAAACTTTCCTTTGGCCAGGAGCTTGGCCGTCCAGATGGCCGTAGCGTTCAACGTGAAAGCGGCAACGAGAAGGGCCCGAGTCCGCATCTGCCGGGTAGCTAAAGGAGAACCTGCCTCGTACAACGTAGCTTGCTGCTCCAAACGGACCATGCACATCTTGATTTCTTCGCGAGAGTAGTCGAACAGGTACTGGTTGTGGTACTTGGAGCTCAGCTTCGACCCCTTCGCCACGCTGCTGCTGGGGCGTCTCTTTGGCTTGAGGGCTTGGGTCATCTCACCACACAACGAGCCTTCCGTCTTCCCGGACCGTGAAGGTGGCTTCATCGACGTCCATGTGGATCATGACGTCGTAGATCTCGTCGAACCGCCACCACGAAGTGTACTCCGGAGCGGCACAGCGGATCGGGACTCCTCCGAAAACAAGTTCATAGCCCCCAGGCCCGACAACGATCCTCTGGACGTTCTCGGGCTTGTCGTACATTTCCCGCTGAGAGATTTCCGGCTCCTTGTCGTTCCATTCGAAGAGGACGTTCTCGGGCCCGACCTTGAGACCAACCCCTGAAAGCCGCCGGCGAAGGACGTTCTCGGAGACGATGTAGACCAGCTTGTCGCCGTTCAAGTTCCAGATCTCTTTGGCCCCCGCGGCAGAACCGTGATGCAGAAAAGGAAGGCCATGGCCCTGGCAGCGACCATTCACGAAATCCGTCCGGACTCCCCACGTCCTTCCATTCGACTCGAACCTTGAGAAGGCGAATTCGATCTCTTCCCAGGTCCTGCAGGCCCTGTAAGGAAGCACGAATTCAGGACCGAACGTGCGCTCGATCCAAAGAAGACGTTCCAGCTTCTTCATGCCTTCCCGAGCTCGAAGAGCGCGTCGGACGCCGTAACCTCCTCGCCCTCCACGATCGCGAGCGCGTTCTTCCGGAGCGTGCTGAGATAGCCCCCGAACGTGCCTCCCGAAGAGGTATAACCCGACTTTTCGCCGAGTTCTTCCTTGGTGACCGGATTCGGATGAGCTTCGATGAGAACGTCGAGCATCTTCCGCTCACCGGCGACGAGCTTCCCGCGCCACATTTCGATCAGCTCATCCGTCGTGGTCGGCGCGACAGGCCTGTCTCCACCAAACCAGTCGAGCCCGGCCTCGGTGACCGTGAGGTCCCCGCGGTGATCTTCCTTGATCAGGCCGTTCTTCCGAAGCGTGCTCAAGTAGCCACCGAACGTGCCGCCGCTGGGCGTATACCCAGAGAGGGCACCCAGCTGGGACTTCGACCGAGTCCCGGGATGGAACTGAGCGAGAACCTCGAGCATCTTCCGCTCGCCGGCTACGAGGGTGACGCCGCTCTCTCCATTCTTCGGCGAAGACGGAGCAGAAGCGACCTTCTGAGACTTCTGAATCCTCTGTCTCAGGGCAGTTACGACTTTCCTTTCCAGGATCGGAGGAGGCTTCTGATTCGTGCGCTCCGACGCCTTGGAGGCGTGGCTCAGCTGGCCCCCGAGCTTGTCCATCCAGTGAGTGAGATTGTCGTCGAGCCTGGTGATCGGCTCGAATTTCCTACGCAGCTTCTCCAGGTGAAAAAGGATTCTCTCGATCCTCTTGAGCGTCACGGGTCTGACCGTCTCGATTTCGACGGTCTTCGTTTCGACTTTCGTCTGGACGACAGGCTTCGGTGCCACCGCGATCGTAAGTACCGGCTTCTTGGAAAGCTCCGCCTTCAATCTCTGGATCTCCGCGCGAAGCAGCTTCGGATCTTCCTGCTTCGCCTTCTCGATCGTCTCGGACATGTGCTTCTTGAGGCGTTCGAGATCGACCTTGGCCAGAACCTTTGGCGCCCTCCGACGCTTTCCAACGCGAGGCGACTCACCGGAATCGTAGGTCTCCTTCTGACGGACGGAAACCTCTTCGTAGATCTCGAGCCAGGACGGAGACCACACGATGGCAGTACCCGTCTTCAGCTTCGTGATCCGAGTCATGAACTTCTCGCGCTGCTCCTCGTCTCCATGGGCGACCACCCACGCCTTGAGCGCGTCTCGATCCTGGGGCGCCGTCGTCTGGTGCGCGACCATGAGCTCGGTCTGAGATAGACATCCTTTGTGAAGCGCCGCCGATCTCTGGGAGATGAGGAGGACGCCGATGCCCCTGCCGGCGCCGCGACGACAGATCGTCTCCATGCGATTCAGCATGATCGTCTCGTTCTTCTCCGGCTTCTGGGGCGCGAAGACGTCCGCCTCGTCAACGACCAGAAGAACCGGCTCCGTATTCTTTCGATAGAAACGGTCAAGGAACGTCGTGACGAAACGGATTTCGTCGGCTTTGGATTCGAAGAGGGAGAGGTCCAAAACAAGCGAGACCCTCTCGTTCACCACGATGTCCGCGACGAGAGTTCCAGCCATCGGCTCGAGAGGGATGTCTCCGTGCTTCCCGCCCATGATCGTAATGGAGAGGCCAGCCGATTTGCCGTCGGTGCTGGAGCGCAGTCCGTACCAATCACCTTTTGGGTCCAGAATCACGACCTGCTGGCGGGCCTTGAGAACCTCTTCCACCACGACGCCGGCGGTATAGCTCTTCCCGGACCTGGTCCTGCCGAGGATCGAGATCCGCTGGGTCACCGCATCCACCGGGAGCGCGAGAGTTTTCGAGATCCGAAGCTTTGCCATTACCGTCCCCTCTTTCGTTCCCTGGCCCGTGCGTACTCAAGCACCTGAAGATAAACTTTCCATTCCTCGCAGTAGCAGACATAGCGATAGCCTGCCCCGACGGATTGACGAATCTTTTCCCCTTTGCATTTGTTGCACACAGGGGTAGTGTTGAGCCCCATCTCTCTCCAATCCTGCGCGCGACGTCACGGCCCGATCAATACCCGATCCACCTGTTTCTTGGCAGCCAGAACGGCTGCGCCAAGATCCTTGTCTACCGCAACATAGGCCAGGCCCCCCATGATGACGTTGACCATGAAGCGATCACCCTCGGCTTTCTGGATCCCCACGGCTGCCCCGAATTTGACCATCGCCGCGACCGCTTCGATCGGAGGCATCGGCAATTCGATGAGCATCACCTCCATGACCCTCTTCGCGCCGGCCTGGGTAAGCGCGTAGCCGCCCATGGCCTGGTCATATCGGGCCATGCCCCAGTTCACCAGGCGGTCCAGGACTTCCTTGTCGAAGGATCTCGCCGCCTTTTCAGAAGGCTTCCCGGAAGCAACGATCAGATCAGGCAACCTGAAGAAATCGTCGGGCCCGAGTGTCGAAAGGCCAATCAGGGCGCCGTCTTCAGGAGAAGTCATTTTCGATCCTCCCCAAATAGCGCAATCTCGACGTCTTCGCGGATCAGCTCCGGAGCCTTGTCCACCCACGCAAGCTTGAGCATCTCCTTGGGATCAACGCCGAGAGCTTTGGATAACCTGATGACGACCTTCACCGACGGAGGATTGACCGTCCCGAGCTCAATCCCGCAGATGTAGCCTTTCTGCGTTCCGGCCTTTCTGCCCAGGGCCTCCTGAGACAGCTCCATGGACAGTCTGAGCGCCTTGAGTTCTTTCCCGAAAAGCGTTCTGTTCATAGAAGAAAACCCTCGACTTCAAACCACGACTTTACGGCGACCATGAAACAGTCTTCCCGCCTGCCGGATCAGCCACATCGGAGCCTTCGGAAAGAGAAACCACGCCCACGTCACGAAGAAGAGGATCACAGATAGGCGAAACTCTCCCTCCCGAAGAAGGAATCCTGCCATCGCAAACCCAAATGCGACGAAAAAGGACCAGAGGAAGGTGATCATGTCTTCCTCGTAGGCGTGGAAGGCTGAGGATCTCCACCGAACTTCTCCTTGGCTTTCCTGACCAGGAACTCCACGCCCTCAGGCTTGAGTTCGACGCCGAAAAGACACATGTAAAGCGCCATGGTCCCGAACACCGCAACGAGGGCAGGGCCATTGATCGAGGCAGGAAAAGACCCCGAAGGTGGAAACGGAGAGCCATGTTGGATCTCGCTCGCGCGCGGAGGGAACTCGCCGTTGAGCCTGTCGAGAACGTCGTCGATCGGAACGCCGCCCCGGAAGTCGGCCATCGCCTGCTCCCAGGTCATGTAGCGTGGAGCCGTAAGCCTCCGGCGCTCAAGCTCGTCGTCCTCGGGACATTCCAGGTCCAATTCCCGGCAAAGCTTGAAGAGCTTCCTGCGGATGATCGTCCGCTCCAGGCCGCGATAAGCCCAACACCAAAAGTGCGTCACTCCCGCCATCACAGCCGTCGCCGCGGTCATGAACAGGAAGAGCCGTCCGTAGTCCATCACGCCCCCTTCTTGATTCCGAAAGATTTCGACATCGCCAGCGCGGGAGAAATGATGCTCATCGCCATCGGAAGGTTTGGGTTTGGCCTGAGCGTGAGCCTTGCCTTCATCTCCCAGGACATCGCACCGTCTACGGAATCGGTCCAGCCTGGAAAGAATCGAAACGATGGGAAGAGCGCCCAGGAGAGCCACCGACCGAACCGGCAGAGGGTGACCATGAAGTGGGCCGCGTAGACACGCTTCTGGCGGGTGGAATAGGCAAGGAGATCGCCCACGAAAGACCTGAGCCCGGGTGGCGGATGGAGGGTAGGGAAACGGCGTCTAGCGGCCTTCTCCCTGTTGATCCTCGACATGCCACTGAGTATACGCCGTATACTAAGCGCAGGTCAAGCGGAAAGAGGTTCTACAAAATGAGAGAAAAGCGACCCCTCTTTCCGTCGTAGGAGAGCGTCATGTTGCAGAGGATGTTTCGCCCCAGCAGCATCGCAAATGGAGCTCCGGGGAGCTGCGCGCCCGAAAGCGTGATCGGATCCCACTCGATGAACGGGTCGGGGATCCGGAACATGGCGGCGAAAAGCGGCTGAGAGGCCTGCCCGGTCGCGCCGGCGATATCGATCGATCCCGTCGCCTGGAGGCCTAGGCGCTGGGCGACTCCCACGTCGATCGCGGTGATCGAGGCGCCCGTGTCTACGATAGCCGAGATTTCTTCCGGAGGAGGAGGAGTCTGACCCTGCGCTTGCATCTGGGCGGCAAGCGCGGAAGGAATTCCAACCTGCACCGAAAGAATCGCACCGCGCTTCCGGAACTCCTCGGTGACCTGGGCGAAATCCTGGCCGAGAATGGGACGGCGCGATGAACTGTCCACGATCCGCCGAGGAAAACCCATCGATCTTCCTGGCGCCTGGAAAGAGGGCGCAATCGGAAGGTTGCGCCCGAAATGACTGAGAATGTTCTGGTCCATCAGATCCTCTCCATCGGCTCTTGGGCCTCGACCTTCCTGATGAACACTTGGGCCTGCCCGAACTGGGCGATCGCCGCGTCGTAGGCTTCCTTGTAGCTCGGGTACACGTCGACGAGCGCGCCGTCCTTGATCAGGACGTACTGGCCTTCTAAGTCCTTGCTGATGAGATCCGGCTTGATCTGGTTGTACAGCGCGAGGTCGTCTTCCATGCTCATGACCAGCTCCTACTCGAATACGCCTGCAACCGCCAAAAGAATCGCGATCAGGCCGATGCCGGCGCCGATCGCAACGGTGTCCACGGTGTCGATCGAATACGCCGAGGCCACTTCCATCACCGCACCCGTCTGCGGATCGATCACGTCCCCGGTGTTCTTGTCCACCGACAGGAACCTGGCTTTACGCGGAGCCTCAGGAAGCGGTGGAGGAGGAGGGGGCGCTGGAGGCGGCGGAGGAAGAGGCGCCGGAACCGACGACCTCGGGACATCCGTCTTGAACGGAGGCGTCGACCTCGTTCCTTCCGGGAAATCGTAAGGCCGAAGCGCTTCTTCTTCTGGAATGCATTCCGACCATGGAAACTGCGGGAGGTAGGACTTCACCGTCCCCGGAGGGCACTGCTTCCGCGATTCCCCTTCCTCAAGCCCAAGGATCGGAGAAAGCTGGCTCCGTCTCGAGTAGAAGTCCATGAGCTTTGATTATACCGCCGATCTCTGGCGAGGCAAGGATGCATTGAGACAGGCGCAAGGAGTCCCGAAAGTCGGGCCGCCCACGAATCCACTTCCGGAGCAGGTGGGGCACCCCCTCGAGGCGCCCCTCTTCAAAATCCGAAGAGTCCGTCTCGTCAGGCGCACCTGGCCCCAAGGAGCCGGCGCGAGCTGCCCATGGTAGTCGGGAAGAGCCTGCTTCTCCATCTACCTAGAATATACGCCGTGCTGGACCGCTGGCGCAAGGGCGTGTAGACTTTGAGTCTATGGGCATCCCATTCTCAGACGTCGCCGACGCGATCCTCCAGGCGGGATATTCACCGGACGTCGCCCAAGCAGCGCGGGTCAATCTCCTGAAAAGTTACCCGAAGCTCGAAGCCGAATCCTTCGACACGGCCGCCTCGACCGTCCAACCGGATCCCCTCGCCCCAGATGAATGGATCGAACGTCTGTTCAAGGAGCTCCAGATCGACGTCGCGCTCGAACCTTCCGGAGAGCCGACATGATCTACGGAAGCTTCCCAAGCAGAAGCCCAGAACGCCGGGCGATCGTAGAACGCGTCAGCGAACTCCTTCCCGCGTTGGACGCCTTCCCGGACAAGAAAGCCAAAGAAGCCTTCAAGGAGAGAAAGGCCAAGATCCTCTCCTACATCAAGAGCGCCGATCAGATCGGGGTCGACATCGTCATGGGAAACGCCAAGATCGGAGCGATCTCCCAGTTCTCACTTCCCGCCGGCCAGAACTTCCGAGGCGCAACCTGTCCCGGAGCCACCGAATTCTGCGAGAGCCTGTGCTACGCAAAGAGCGCCCTCTTCATGATGCACGAGTGGAAATACTACGTGAACTGGGCCTACGTCACGCTCTTTCCGAAACAGTTCATCGAGATCTGGAAGAATGCGGCCCTCACCGGCGTCGTCCGGATGCATGTCGGAGGGGATTTCTTCAGTCCCGACTACGTGAACATCTGGTCGACCATCATCAGCCAGCGAAAGTACACCCGCTTCTACGCCTATACCCGCTCCTGGCAGAACGGGAAGGGGAAGGTCCGGAGGGAGTTCGTAACGCCGCTCCGCCACCTGGCAGGACTCGAGAACATGCGCCTGGTCCTTTCATGCGACCGGGAGACCGGAGTGCCCCCAACGAACCTGATTCCGACCGCGATCCGGGCATGGCTTGCCGAGAACGATCAGGATCTCCCCGGATCCGACGTCGAGCTCATCTTCCGGGATCACAGCGGAATGAAGGCGACGGTCGCTCAGATGGGGGGCGCGCCCGTCTGCCCGGTCGAACGAAGCCCGAAGTACAAGAAGGTCGACGGAAAGATCACCTGCCAAAACTGCGGCTGGTGCTGGGGAGCAGGTCACCGCGCCTACGGTCGGCGGGACGACGAGCTCGAACTCTTCAGCTCATTCTCCGGAACCGACCTTCCGAAGCGCGTAGAACAGATGTTCAAGGGTGTGGGAAGCGCGTCGCTCGACGGACCGGCTGCTTCATCCAGCAGCTGCGTGTGCGGCGCCGAGGCTCCCTGCGTTTACTGCAACACTTGCGCGATCTGCCGCTGTCAATGCGGGTAGAGCACATCTCTTCTCGTGGCACTTAATGCAAAATCTCAGGATCACACCGCGAACCACTTCCTGGACTCCGTGCCCGTCCCTGACGAACTTTCCGCAGTCCTTGCAATGACCGCGCGTCCAGTCGTAGCTCACGGTCACCTCGCGCCAGAGATGTGCCGCCCTTAGAGTAGGACGGATCCCAGCAGGCCGCCGGCGAGAAGCGCGGCCCCCACCGTCAACCAGCTGGGGCCCTGCGGGATCTCAGCCATCGGGAGCGTAAAGCCGGACACCTTCCCGACTTCGGAGTCGATGATCCGACGCTCCTCGTCGGTCAACTCGTACTGACGCGCGATGTCCGCAACCACCTTGATCGACGACTTGGCCTGCGTCATGAAGGCATCGACGTTTCCCGTCGTGACGTAGTTGACGGGAGGCATCAGCTGGGCCATGCGAGGAGCTGGACGCCACGGATGGACTACCGGATATCGGGAGATCATGATGCCTCCTTGAAGAAAACCTCGTCCGTGAAATCGGCCAGGTCGTGACCGTTCTCGATCGCTTCCTGGAAGTGAGTATTAAAGCTCTCCATGTCGTTCGCCGCCAGGTCGGTGATGTACTGGCCGGCCAGGACAGAATGCTTTCCGAAGAGATCGGCGAACCGATCCGCCTCTTTTGGAAAGAGAGAACGCTGCTCCTCTACGTTCCGACCGACAGCGTCAGCCGCGGTGCTCGTACAGTCCGAACCTGCATTCGTGACGAAGCAGTCCACCAGCAGCTTGGCGAGCATGGTGTGCTCGGCCATGAGAGCGCCAGCTTTCGGGCAGCCGGTGATCTTTTGCCACTCGACCACGGCTTCCCAGAGTTCCTTGAGCGCGGCGGAAGCTGCTGGCCAGTCCTTGGCGAGCGCCTTCTCGGCGTAGGCTCTGGTGTTGTCGATGTGATGCTTCCACCAGGCCCATCCCGGAGATGCTGGTGGCTCTCCGGCTTGACCAAGCTTCACAACGCGAAGAGTCTTCATGCTACCTCGGGCACAGGCACTGCGCGGAGCCTGCCATCCTGGGGCACACGCAGTTCGAGCAGCGAGCGCACGGAACGACCTTGACCTCCGTGCTCGCGCTCATCAAGATCCATGCCGAGAGGAAGATCGTCGAGCCGAGCAGGGCCGCCGCCAAAAGCGCCCACCACAAGCGCGTGGACCGAGGACGCTGCAATGCGAGTTCCATGTCGAAAGATTGTACCCGGCTGACGTCACGGTTTCACTAGGTTCTCGAAAATCAACGGTCGCACATGACCGTGTTTTCGATCAGGAGCCACGCCTCTTCGTCGCTGAGGCCGTTCCGGCGGTTCAGCTTCTCAGCCTCATCCTCAGCCTCCACGAACGTCGGAAACAGATTCTCAAGGATCGGATCGTAGCCGCGCGTCCCATAGGTCACTCGACCCAGAATGAAAACTTCTCGCCCTTCAATCTTGTGGACGACCGGCGCGAAGCCCTTCTTTCCCGCCATCGGATCAAGTCTGTCCCTCATAGTTTATCTAAGCCCAATTCCCAGGACGATGATATCCGTAACTTCCAGATCTTGCCTGAGGTTTTGGATGACTGGTCCACGGAAGCCCCACCACCCATTCGGCCTCCCGCCTAATCTCACCTTTCTTGGCTGGAGTCTTTTTTTGGCTACGATGTTTAACTCTATTCTTTTTCGTCATAGAAGATCCCTCATCAACGGCCAATTAAGATCTCGAGGCGCGACATTGACCATCGCCAGAGGCCACAGGTCCCGAACTATCGGATCGTCCACCCGGAAACCGCGTTCGTGCTTTGGGCTGTATGCGGCGTCAAGCAAGTACATCATCGTCGCGCCATCGTCCAGCGCCTGACATCCGTGGGCTATCCCGGAGGGAATGTAGAGCGCATTCACGAACGGAAAGAGCTCTAGACAGACCACCCTCCCGTAGGTCGGAGAATCCTTACGGACATCGACGGCTATGTCCAGGAGGCGCCCCACCACAGAATAGACGATCTTGACCTGGGCGGCGGGCTCGGCCTGCCAGTGCATCCCGCGAACTGTTCCGGCCTTCTCGTTCTTGGCCTTGTTGATCTGCTTGACGGGATGGCCACTCGAAGCGGACAGCGCCTCGACAAATACGCCACGATCGTCGAGCCACGGCTCGAGCTCGATCTTCTTCACATCGTGAATGTCAGTGTTCGTATATTTCGCCACCTTCGCCTCCATGCCGCCGTCCGCGCAGGACGGCGATATGAAGGCCCCGGCCGAGCGAAGGCCGGGACCCAGGAGGGATTAAGATTTCATCGCAATCCGTACAGGTACAAGACCGACGCCCAACCGCTCGGCAGCATGTTGGGCGGAGCGTCAAGTTCCTTGGAATACCTGACGATCATCTCGAGGAAGTATTTGGCGTGCATGAATGCCTCGACGATCGGACGCGTCACCGGAAGCCAGTTCTGATTGTCATTGGGGTGGAACTTCTTCCCGGTGCCGTCCCGAACGATCTCCATAAACCAGGGGTTGAGAATCTGTGGTTCTTTAGGCCTTTCGCCCTCCTCGAAATAGAACCTGAACTTCGATTTGTGGTCTGGGAATGTGTCATCGGGAGGCGCAAGCTTCTTAAGCTCCTCTACAATGATCAGCGTAGAGCTCTGGAGCCCGAATACCTTGAGGCTCTGGTGATAGAAGCGATAGACACCATCTTCGTAGTACCAGTGATCGGAGATCTGCCCAAGCAGCTTCTCCAGCTTCCCGCGCGCCTTCCTGATATTTTTCCAGAGCGCGACCACAGGAGGGCGGTCGTCTCTGTTCTCCTTCTTCATAGGCCATCTCCGAAGAGTGCCCGAACCCGCTGGCGCGGGATCCCCATCAGAATCGAAGCTTCGCGCTTTGTGATCCCACCTTCCAGGAACCCGTCCGGGATGCCCTTTCGCTTGAGCACATTAATCTGCGGCTCACTCGCCGGCTCCTTCCCCCACTTCGCGGACTTCTTCATAAGCGGTGCCTTGTGGGCACGTTTCTCGATGATCCAGCTCTCAAGACGCCCGACAAGCTTGGCAAGAGAAGCATCCGACCCCATCGGATGATCCTGGTACTTGTCGCCCAGACGCCGGAAGATCTTCCCTTCGAACTTTCCGAGCTCGTTCCTCCAAACCTCGATCCGCTCGAAGATCCCGTAGAGATCCTTCGGATCCATCGCCTCAGTTGCGGCAAACTGGTACTCGAGCTTCATCTTGGCGACTTCCTCGCGCGTCTCGTTCCGCCAGGAGATGACGTAGCGATCCTGAAGCGGCGAGGGGCGCACCCAGAGGAGCTTGGAAGGAAGATCCGCCGCGGTGAGCGATCCCCTGATCAGCTCCATCCGACGCTCCCGAGACTTCAACCGTTCCTGGAGATCGGCGATGCCCTTGAGGCCGCCGATGGACAAGCCCAGGTCCGAGACCGCCTCCTCGAGCGCGGAAGCATCCTGCTCCATCATCTGACCCTTGAGCTCCCACGCATCGGGAAGCCCGAAGATCTGCCCGATCGAACAGATGTCATGGCCCTGACCAGTGTGATCGAAGAGCTCCATATACGGCTTCCCAGGAGCCCGGCGCGTCCCACGTCCGATCATCTGAACGTAAAGCGCGCGCGACTTGGTCGGCCTAAGGATGTGGATGCAGTCAATCTCTGGAAGATCGAACCCCTCCGTGAAGACGCCGCAGTTTACGATCGCCTCGAGCTTACCAGTCCGCAGGGCTTCGATCGCAGCCTCTCGCTCATTCGGATCCGTCTCAGCAACCACGACGGCAGCCTTCCCGCCAGCCGCTACGAGAGCATTGCAGACCTTCCGCGCATGGTCCTTGGTGACACAGAAAAGAAGACTGCGGCGGCCACGACAGTGCTCCGCCCAAACTTCGACAGCCAGCTTGTTGTGCTGCCCCGTGTTCATGACTTCATCGAGTTCCTTCTCCACGAAGTCGCCTTTTCGGGACGCGAGCATCGAAAGATCGACGCCGCTCTGGACGCGCCAGGCCTTGATGTCGGAGAGCCAGCCCTCCTTGATTCCGTCCCGAAGGCCGTAGCGAAAGACCACATCGTCAAAGAGCTGATCGTAGCCGAGCTCGTCCAGGCGGTCCGGGGTTGCCGTCGTCCCGATCGAGATCACGTCCCGCCTCGGACTGTTCCCACGCAGGCCGAAGTGATCGAGCACCGCGAGGTAACCTTCCGCCGGAGCGTGATGGACCTCATCCGTCCAGACGATCTTCGGCCAGTCTTTCGGCGTTGCCGAGAGACGCTTTCCTTCGATGTGGCCGACACTCTGGACGGTCGCCAGGACAATCCGATCTGTGGTGTAGTCCGGATGGAGCTCAGCTTTTTCGAAGCCGATCTTGACCTTTGGATCGATGGCATGGAAGCGGTCCCGGGCCTGGCCGATCAGCTCGGTCCGATGCATCATGCCGTAGGTATTTGGAAATCCCATCCTTTCAAGGAACTTCCCAATCACCACGGTCTTGCCGAGGCCCGTAGCCATGACAACCAGCTGTCGTGTCACGCCGTTTTTGGCGGCGGCTTCCATGGCGTCCAGGCACTTCGTTTGGTAGGGGCGGATTTCCATAATTCTCTATTTGGAAGAATCGCTGGTTTTGCGAGTACGTCTTCCGTTCCCTGTTGTCCGCCTGATGGCCTTTGCAAGATTCTTCATCTCTCCGATCACGCTGCATTGGTGCGTGACGGCGCAGGGCTCGTGGGAGGCGATGAGCCGATCCAATCCCAAAAGGATCTGTGCCTTTGTCATGGAGTTCCCTCGCGAATCTTCTTGCCGCAACACTTATCGCATAGGTTCTCGTCAGCGACCTTGGCGCACTTGTCGCGCTCATCGGCAACGGCGATCCGGATTGCCTCTGAGATTGATTTTCTAGCCCGGCTCGCCTCCGGGTAGTTCAGAACGATGTTGTCGGCCCATTCGTCTGGTTTCATGGTATAGCTCGTCAGCGAGAAATCTTCTTGCAAGTTTTGCAGGTCACACGCTTCCGCTTTGCGGTCAGCTTCAAGTTCCACGGGTAAGCGCGAGCTTGGCAGACAGCCCAGGTATTGACGGCCAACCCATCGGACAGATGAACTTTTGGTTTCTTCATTGCGTTCGTCAGTCTCCGCAGATCAACTTGTGCGCTGGGCCAGCCTTGCAGGACTTGCACCAAGCCTTCTTACAGTAGCGGCACCGCCGTCCCGGTTTCATCCCACAGTTCCAGCACATCTGCCGCGTCATCCTTCGCATTTGCAATCAACTCCGATGGTCGATCTGGCCCAGAACTTCCACCACGGCAGCAAGCTGCTTCGCCTCGCCAGCGGCAAGGGCGAAGAAGCCCCCGGCAAAATGCTCGGCCATCGCACTCTCGATACGCTCGGCCATGTCCTTCAGATAGCGAACCGCCGCCTTCTTGTCGGCCGCCAGCTTCTCCGCATCTTCGATCTTCGCCATTTGTTCCTCCGGATGAAGCGAGGGATTTTACTAAGAGATGATCTTCACGAACGTGATCCGGAAGGAATCTTCCTTAATCCCTTCGAACCACTTATCCCAGAGCTGGCCCAACCATCCCTTCTTGTGCATGACGATGGCATACTTGCTGGCGATCTCGTCGGCCTTCTCTTTCGTTATGACACCCTCCCGCTGGAGACCGTTGAGCACAACCTCCTTGATGGTGTTGGCGTTCTTATTAATTTCCTGAGCGTCGGTCGTGTAGACGTACATTTCAATTTTCCTTAGTTACGAAAACCTGTCGTTCGGTCCATCGTACTCTCGCTTCGCTGTCCCGGTCGGTCGCTGGACATCCTTCGGTGAGGTTGGCCCCTTCGTCGTTCTCTTGAACAGGTCCAGGCACATTGCGTCACAGAACCACTGGCAGCCGTTCGCCTCACCGCCTCCGTAGACCGCGGTCTTCTGGTCGAGCTTCTCGGCGCAGTAGACGCATGTCCTCGGAGGGTTCATCTCTAGGCAGTCGCCTTTGAGGTCTCGTACACGACCTGTTTTGCGGTGAGACCGAATGGCCTCTCCTTCACGAGCCTGGCCTTCGACATAATGATCAGCGTTACACCATCGTCGGCCACTACGAAAGGCTCCCCCTCCGTCTTAGCCCTGATGTCAGCCCTGGAGACAGCGTAATCGTAGGCGGACCCATCTGGATCACAACGCTTCCACCGAGACATACGCTCCGCCTCCTGGACAGCTTTCCGAACGGCGGAGTCGGTGAAGGTCGGTTCCATGACGACCGGCAGGATCGCCTTGAGGTCAGTATTGACCTGGGCAAGAAGCTTCTCGAGCTCTATGACCATTTCTCCGGGCGTCGCCATTTCTACCTCCTCACTCCTCCCGAAAGACCTCTACTTGCGAACGGCCTTCACCAAGGCCCAGTAGGCCGCTTCCCAATCTGCGGCCTTCAATCTCCATTCATCCTCGCGCTTGATTGAAAGCTCCCGACTCTCAAGAGCCTGCTCGTATTCGAACTTCCAATCGCGTTGTGGCTCCGGAACTTCCACAACCTTGTAGCCGCCAGCCGGCTCACCCTGAACCTCGAACCAGATGTTGCACTTCTCACAGCGGTGCGGAGCGTGACGGTTGACGTCCTCCATTACCTCGAGAGGGGCCGCCCCAAGGTCATAGGTGCCCAGAATGCACTCCCCACCCTTGCTCTGGAACTCGACTTTCCCAGAGCACTTCGGACACGGCACCATGACGCTGTCAAAGCAACCCATCGCTTCCCTTCCCCTAAAAGATCAGCCCACTTTGTGGCCGTGGCTGGCATTCTGACGGTGTGCTCCGTAGCCAGCGCAGATGGCGGTGCTGCAGCACCGTAACCCAGTATACCGCCCGCAGGAAGGCGCCACTTCTGCCGCTAGACGCACACGGTCACAAGGCACGCTGATCTGTTTCTCCATCAATACAATCTTGCTAGGTTGTGATTCAGAACTTCCAACTTCTTCTCCCGATCCTCGGTCTTGTCCTCCGGGTAGTAGTCGGCCTGGAAATATCCCTTCCTCAACCGCAGCTTCCCGCCGAAGCCAAAGAGGCCTTGAAAGCGGAACTCGAACGGGAATTCCTTGGGATGGTTCTCGACGTAGGATCTGAATTCCTCACGCTGACCCTCGTGGGCGCCGCCGAACGTGACAGCACAGTTCCATACTTCGTCGATATTCATCGCTTAATTTCCCTGCAGACCGCCGCTCATCCCTTCGACGCTACTTGCTTCTTGAGGCACGGGGTACAGATCGGATGAGGCTTCAGCGCCTCGTTAACAAAGCGTCCGGTCAGGTCCCTGTATTCGGTCACCACATCCATTCTTGGCGTCCCGCAGCTCGGACAAAGCTGGCAGAGAAGGCTTTCTCTCACAAGCTCCCAGCCGTGCCCCTTGAACCTTTGGATTGGCATACTTGATTACTCTTGGCCTTCACGAATCCGGCGAGCGATGTTCTCCCTCGTCACTTTCACCGTCGCCCGTAGATGATCTTCCAGGCTCACCTTCTGGGCTATCGCCGCGTTCTCAGGTGGCATGGGCCCCTCAAGCGCGGGTTCACTGTCCGCGATTGCCGCACATCGCTCCCGCTCAGCTAGGACGAGCCGGGCTGCGGCGTTGGTCACGGTGACGGTATCCCGTGGATCCATACTGATGATCTCCATGAGAATCTCGCTTACCAGTTCCTTGCTCACCGAATCCTCCTGTCACGCAACCACGAAAGGAATTCTCTCGTCGGCCATCAAAGCCATCGCGACTTTCCCGATCTCGTCCGGACAATCCACGATGATCGGCTCCCAAAAGAGACCTCCGACGTGGACGCCATCGGCCCAATGCCCCGGCTTCCCTTCGAATAAGTGGCGCACTACACGCCAGATCTCTGGCTCAATGAGTAGACGCATCTTTCCTCAGATCGTTGCCCCGCTGCTCCAAAAAGGCCATCTTGAGCGCCTCGATTACCTTCGGCCCGATCTCTGGAGAGATCGATGCGCGGGAACCGGCAACGTTCAAAGTCTTGATCTTGTAATCATCCACGAACTCCCGGACGAACTTTGCAGCGATCTCGATCGTGTCGACCGAGAAGTTAACCAGGAGACTCGGCTTCTTGCGTCTCCTGCAAAGCTGGAACGTCAGCGCGCTCCCGGATTCTTCGTTGATGGATCCATCGATGAAGACAACCGTCCCATCGGAATCCTCCACGTTCCTGGAGGTCCGATCTCTGTAGTTGTCGCTCAAGGTCTCCCTGAGCTCGTACTCCGGCGGGATCTGGCCGTCCTCGGCGCGGCGGCCCTTCGGACACCATCCGCCGCGCGGGATCCCGGCCAGCCTGGCGTAGTCGAGCCCGGCGCGATCCGCTCCAGTCTGACCACCGGATACAATCTTTTCGGGCTTGATCATCGGCGACTCCCGAAGATGGCGAGACTGATCGCCGCCTCTGCCTCCCTGCGCTCTCGCTCGACGTCGCCGGCGGGACGGCGCACGCAGCAGGTTCGGCAGTGCGGCGCCTGAAGAACGCAGTCGGCCAGGGTGCCATGCTCGATCAGAACAGCAATCTTTCGGCCGCCCCAGGCATTGGCCTTCCCACAAACGCAGCATCGAACGACGCCGCCCTTGCCGATCCGACGAAGGTAGACCTTGTACGGATCCTCAGGCTTCGGACCGTTCTTGTGAGGTGCCGGGTAGTTCATCACGCCGCAGCCTCCCCGTCGATCGTCTTCGGGTAGGGCAGCGAAATGGGCAGATGCTTCCTGATCTTCCGGTTGAGCGAGAACGCGAATTTGTGATTCCCGCCATGCTTAAGCGGGTAGGTAAGGCGCTCCATCCAGCGCCGCTTCCATGCATCGCGATCTTCGCCAGAAGCAGGCGCGTCGGCGCCGTGAGCGACCAGCTGGCGGGCCGCACCGTCATGGCCCTGCTCGAGGCCTGAGATCTTCTGCTCCGTCCGGTGATTGAAGCTCGTCCCGTCGTCGCGAAAGATCCGGAGCGTGCGGCCGTCCGCGCGCCCCAGGTAGACCGCCGAGAGCGCCTGGTACACATAGCCGACATGCCCAGGAAGGACTACCCGACCGTCCGCCGCCACGCGGCGAACAGGATCGGAAAAGGCGACCGCCCCAAGAATGTCCTGGCGACGGAGCTCGTCGAAGCATCGGGAAACGAACCACGACTCTCCATTGCCGGGAACCTCGTCGAGCAGGACGAGGCGCCCGAGATCGACGCCTTCCCGGAAGTCGAACGGGAACACCTTCGTGATCGTCCGGTTGTTGCAGGGCTGGGAGAAGATCGCCGTTCCGACCAGGGCGCCATGCCGGTGCAGGCCGTACCAGAAACGTCCCGCCGGAGAGCTCTTCGCGTAGTGGTGAGTTGCCACGAAGCCCTCCGCCGCGGATCGGCTGATCGCGCCGACCTCATACTCGGAGGTCCGGATCACCTCGCCGGCGGGGCGCCAGCGGACACGGCCCTCTTCCCAACGCTGGTTAAGCATGAGAGCCTCCAGCGGAATGCTTCTTCGGCTTCCACGAGTTGAAGAACCAAACGCGGCTCACCTTGGTACCACGGAAGGTTTCGTTCCTGACCTCGACCTCGCAGGTCTTCCCGATCCAATTGGCCCGTCTCGCAAGCGTTCTCATATATCTGTGGGTCTGCCCCCGAATCACAATAGCGTCGCGGCGAACGTATGCCAAATTCCGCTCGGTGATCCAGAAGACATGGCAGATCATCTGCCCCTTACTCTTGAGCGGCTTTACGATCTTAAAGAGAACCTCGATACCCTTGATGCCGCTTTTTGCCGTGACGATCTTCTGGTCTTTGCAGACCACCTTGTACATGCCGGGGGGAACGTAGTATTCCGACGTCTTCATCGCACGCCTCCCATCGTATGTCCGTGCCGAACGAAGAACTCCGGGATGTGAAGCGCCAGGGCGGCCAGCTTCGCGCCGAGAACGCATAGCGCGTCGTGGTACTCCTCTGACAGATGGTCCGCGCTGTAGTGGTGCGCGAACTCGTGGATCAAGAGCTTGTCCACCTCAAGGCCGGGCGCAGCGTCGAACCACGCATGGCCCAGACGCCCCAGATTGAACGTGAGATGACCCGGGGCGTAGGTCGCGGCATAAGGCCACGTCACCTCGGTCGCCACCTGAGCGACGATCCAGGCGCCCATGAGTTCCCGGGCCAAGGCGCGCGCGTAGTCCACGATCCGAGTCATGCCCTCGGTGTACTTCTCCGGCGGGACGATCTTGAGCGGATTCCCGTCAGGAGAGTAGGGCTTCGGGGACGGTGTCACCTGGCCGGCGGGGAGCGCGACCCCAAACCGCTTGACGTTGGTCCACTCAGCCCCAGACAGAGATCCAGGCGAGATCACGGTGTAGCCCTGGGACACCGCAAGCTTTGTGCCCTCGGGGTCGCTCGGGTCGGAAATCACACGCTTCTTGCCGAACCTCTGGGTGACGACATGCTCGATTGCCGAATACGAAACATTCTCATCGGACGCGGCATCGCGAACCCAGGGTTTCGTTGAATCGTCGAAAGACACCTCCTGGTACATCGCGTTCAGGGCGAGGGTCCGGAGTTCGTGAAGGTAGCCAGATGTGACGTTGTCACGATCGGAATTGAGCGGGACCTTCTGAAGCACGTTGTAGTGCCACTTGTCGCCGGTCTCGACCACCGGGATCCCGAGCTCGTAGACCGAGGGCGTCTCGCCATCGAGAGGCGCGTAGATCTCGACC